>JGI24723J26617_10001132_pt1 | contig 24180 bp, 26 predicted proteins | sample Cruoilmetagenom6_FD_26617 | JGI IMG/M metagenome (IMG submission 26617)
ACCACCAAACATGAAACTGTTCGCGCATCTGCCCCCTTCGGGGCCCGTCAGGATGGAGGTTTCTCATGGCCAAGGATATTATCGACTCCCCCGCCACGAAGGCGCTGCGCGAGGCCGCCGGCGTCCCCTTCGAGAATGCCCGCGCCATGCCGCCCGAGGTCTACACCTCGGAGGCGTTCGCAGAGCTGGAACTGGAGCAGATCTTTCGCAAGGACTGGTATTGCGTCGGTCGCGCCACCGCTCTGCCCGAACCCGGAGATTACGTGACCTGCGATCTGGCTGGCCAGCCGGTCATGGTGCTGCGGGACAAGGATGGCGTGCTGCGGGCGCAATCCAATGTCTGCCTGCACCGCATGTCCACCCTGCTGGAGGGGCGCGGACGCATTCGCAGCATCGTCTGCCCCTACCACGCCTGGACCTACAACCTGGATGGAACGCTGCGCGGCGCGCCCGCGATGACTCTCAATCAGGGATTCTGCAAGGAGGGGTACCGCCTGCCGCAACTGCGCTGCGAGGAATGGCTGGGTTGGGTATTCGTCACGCTGAACCCCGACGCCGCCCCCGTCGCAGAGCGGCTGGCCGAGGTCGAGACGCTGATCGAGGGTTACGACATGACCCGCTATACCGAGGCGTTTTTCGAAGAACATGTCTGGGATACCAACTGGAAGGTGCTGGCCGAGAATTTCATGGAGAGCTACCATCTGCCGGTCTGTCACGCGGGCACCATCGGCGGGCTCAGCAAGCTGGACGAGATGGTCTGCGTGCCCGGGCGGCCCGCCTTCAACTACCACACCATCCTCAAGGACGAAACGCTGCGGATCGCGATGGCGCATCCCTCCAACACCCGGCTGAAGGGCGAGGAACGCCGCACCACGTTCCTGCTGGCGCTCTACCCCAGCCTGCTGATCACGCTCACGCCGGGGTATTTCTGGTATCTGTCGCTGCATCCGCGCGGTCCGGGACAGGTGCATATCCGCTTTGGTGGCGGCATGTCGGACGATTTTGCCGAGGATGCCGATGCGGCCCAGAATTTTGCCGATCTCAAGACGCTGCTGGATGAGGTCAATGTCGAGGATCGCGGCTGTACCGAAAAAGTGTTCAACGGGCTGTCGTCGCAACTGGCGGCGCCGGGACATCTATCGCATCTGGAACGCCCGAACTATGATTTCGCGCAGTACCTGATGGGCCGCATCGACGACGACGCGCCCTGAGCCCCGATGAAGCGGCCCCGCCGCTTCGATCATTCAAACTTCAATCCACGGAGCCATGCATGGCACATACGCGCATTCGCAAGTTCAACACCTCCGACACCTACCCCGAACAAAAGCTCGACAACGACCTGTGCCAGGCGGTCGTGACGCAAGGGGGCCGCACCGTCTGGCTGCGCGGGCAATGCCCGCAGAACCTCGATGATGCGCGCAACATCGACAGCCATGATCCGGTCGAGCAGACCCACAAGGTCATGCAGAACATCAAGCAATTGATCGAAGAAGCCGGCGGCGACATGTCCCATCTGGTCAAGGTTGTCGTCTACATCACCGATGTGCGCCACCGCGAGGCGGTCTACCGGACCATGGGCGAATATATCAAAGGCGTGCATCCGGTTTCGACGGGCCTCGTGGTACAGGCGCTGGCGCGGCCCGAATGGCTGGTCGAGATCGACGGCACGGCGGTGATCCCCGAAGGGTATCAGGCATGACCTTCTCGCTGGTTGCCCGCTGCGCCGAGACCGGCATGTTCGGCGTCGCCATCTCGTCATCCTCGCCCGCCGTCGCGGCGCGTTGTTCCTATGCGCGCGCGGGCGTGGGTGCGGTGGCCTCGCAGAATGTCACCGACCCGACGCTGGGGCCGCTCACGCTCGACCTGATGCAGGGCGGCATGTCCGCGCCCGAGGCCATCGCCGAGGTGCAGCAGCGTGGCCGCTTCATCGAGTACCGTCAGGTTCTAGCGGTCGATGATCAGGGCCGCACGGCGATCCATTCGGGGCCCAATTCGCTGGGTATCTGGACGCAGGCGCAGGCTGAAAACGTGGCTTCGGGCGGCAATCTTCTGGCCAATGACGGCGTGCCGCAGGCCATCGTCGATGGCTATCTGGCGGCCACGGGCCATATCGGCGACCGGCTGATCGCGGCGATGCGCGCCGGGCTGGCGGCCGGGGGCGAGGCCGGGCCGGTACATTCGGCGGGTATGATGATCGTCGATAGCGTCGCATGGCCCGTGGCAGACCTGCGCTGCGACTGGACCGAGACCTGCCCGATAGAGGCCATCGCCACCGCATGGGATGTCTACAAACCCCAGCTTGACGCCTACATCCAGCGCGCCCTCGATCCACGCCAGGCCCCCTCATACGGGGTTCCGGGCGACGACTGACGCGGCCCGTGAACTGCACGAGCAGACGCGCTGCGGATGGCCGATGCGCTGCATGTCGGGACGGTATCGGTCAGCACGGTCGATGCCCTGCCGGCGCAAACCCTGTTCGGCGGGATGACGCAATCGGGCTTTGGACGCGATCTTTTCTTGCATTCTCTTGAGAAATATACCGCACTCAAGACAACATGGATCAAGTACACACCCTGACCGCCCCAACAGAGCAAACGCGATGCTGAGGTTCACCCTGAGGCAGCTGGAATATTTCGTCGCCGTCGGCGAAGTGGGCAGCATTGCGCTGGCCTCGGAAAAGGTGAACGTGTCGTCACCGTCGATATCGGCCGCGATCAACCAGCTTGAGAAAGAGTTCGGCCTGCCGCTGTTCGTGCGGCAACACGCGCAGGGGCTGTCACTGACGCTGGCCGGCAAGCAGATGATGCAGCAGGCCAAGCTGGTCCTGCAGGACGCCGAAGCGCTGGTCGATCTGGCGGGCGACATATCCGGCAGCATCCGCGGCCCGTTATCTGTTGGCTGTCTGCTGACTTTTGCGCAGGTCATGCTGCCGTCGCTGCGGGCCGGGTTCGAGCGGTTGCATCCCGAGGTTCGCATTCATCAGAACGAACTGGATCAGGCAGAGATCTTCAGCCGTCTGCGGCGGGCCGAGATCGACGTGGCGCTGACCTATGACCTTGATCTGCCCGGTGATCTGAAATTTCAGCCCATTGCCTCCTTGGCGCCCTATGCAATCCTGAATGCCGAACACCCGCTGGCGCAGCGCTCCGTCGTCACGATCAATGACCTGCTGCCCTATCCGATGGTGCTGCTGGACCTGCCGTTCAGCTCGGAATACTTTCTGTCGTTCTTTTCCCTGATCGGGGCCAAGCCCAATATCGGCGAACGCACCCGCGACATGGCGGTCATGCGTAGCCTCGTCGCCAACGGCTTTGGCTATTCCATCGCCAACATCCGGCCGCTGAACGATCTGTCGCCGGATGGCAAACAGCTGTATTTCGTGCCCCTCGCTGGCGACGTGCGCCCCATGCAGATGGGTATTCTGGCCTCGCCCGAGGCCGAAAACGTAAACGTGATCCGCGCCTTCATCGCCCATTGCAAGGCCGAGCATGCCGCAGGCCGGCTGCCGGGGATCGACACGCCTGCGGACAGACCCGGCAAACCGGGGTTAGGCCGCTCCTAATCAATGGTTCTGCAAGCGCAACTTTTTGCCCTCGGGCACAGTCGCTATCGTCCCCCGGAACTGATTGCAGGAGGCGAGATTGCGCGATTCCCGCTACGATATTCTGTTTGAGCCGATGACCATCGGACCACTCACATCCAACAACCCCTTTTACCAGGTGCCGCATTGCAATGGCGGCGGGTATCGTGATCCGTCCGCGGCCGCCGAGATGCGCGCGAGCTGGACGGCGAGGATATCGGCGATGCCCTTCCCTTCCGGCGGGAAATCACCGAACTTGCAGCCGATTGACCCGGAGCAAAGGACCAAGCAATGACCGTCACGCTACAGGTGCTCGATCAGCTGGTTGGCTTTGATACGGTCAGATCGCGAAGANCCAACGCGCCGATCATCGACTATATCGAAGCGTTCCTGCGCGAGCGCGGTGCCCAAACCGCGCGCATCCCCGGCGGGGTCGAGGGCAAATGCGGCCTTTTCGCCTGGATCGGGCCGGTTGCGGGGGGCGGGATATTGCTGTCGGGGCATACGGATGTCGTGCCGGTGGATGGTCAGGCCTGGACACGCGCGCCCTTTGCGCTGGGGCGTGAGGGCGATCTGCTCTATGGGCGCGGCACGACGGATATGAAAGGCTACCTTGCCTGCATGCTTTACGCGGCCGACATGGCCGCCAAGGCGCGCTTGCGCGAACCGTTGAAGCTGGTGTTTTCCTATGACGAGGAAATCGGCTGTGTCGGCATCCAGCAGATGCTGCCCGCGCTGACGCCGCATCTGGCCGCCCCCCGCGCCTGTTTCGTGGGCGAGCCGACATCGATGCAGATTGCCACCGGGCACAAGGGCAAGGCGGCGCTGCGCGCCATCTGCCACGGGCAGAACGGCCATTCGGCGCTGGCCCCGAATTTCGTGAACGCGCTCTATCTGGCGGCTGATTTCATCCGTGAATTGCGCGATTTGCAGGGCTGGCTGACGGCGTTCGGCGCGCAGGATACGGCTTACGGCGTGCCCTGCAGCACCGTGCATGTGGGCAAACTGTCAGGCGGCACCGCGCTCAATATCGTGCCGGCAAGGGCCGAGTTGTTGTTCGAGTACCGCCACCTTGCCGCCGACGCGCCCGAGATGCTGATGACCCGCATCCATGAGGCCGCCGAAAACGCGACCGCGCCGCACCGCGATCAATGGCCGGAGGCCAGGATCGAGATCGACCGGTACAACGCCTATCCGGGGCTGGATGTGCCGGAGGACGCGGATATCGCCCGCTTGGCGCAGGGCCTGTCGGGCTCCGGCCTGACCAAGGTTGCCTTTGGCACCGAGGCGGGCGTGTTCCACGAACTGGGCCTGCCGGTGGTGGTCTGCGGGCCGGGATCGATGGCACAGGGCCATCAACCGGACGAGTATATCGAAGCCGGCCAGATCGCCGCCTGCGAAAAGATGATGCGAGAGATCGTCGACACCCTGACCTGACATGCAGGGGCGCCCCTTGCCCCAACCAGAGCGGGATCGCCCCCGGTCAGGCAAGTTCAGGGCCGGACGCCACAATGTTGTTCGGTGAGGCAGTGCGCATCGGCAGTTCGGCGCGCACCAGCTCTATCCGCCTGTGGGGGGCGATACTACCGGCGCGGCGCAGCGCGTCGTCGACCAAGCTGTAGAGCTCATCGCGGCAATCGACGTCACGGTCGAAACGCGAAATCCAATAGCGCAAGGCGTAGGTGATGCCGCCCTCTTCATAGGCCAGCACCCGCACGTCCGGGGCCGGGTCCTGCTGGATCAGTTTCGCCGATTTCATAGCCTCCAGCATGATCTTGCGCGCCTCACCGATCGGCATGGTGTGATCCAGCGTGATGCTGATCTGCGCGCGATAACTCGGCTTGGGGGCCGAATAGTTGGTGATGCGCTGGCGCGCGATCTCGCTATTGGGCAGGATCATGTAGGCCGCATCGCGGGTCAGGATACGCGTGCTGCNCCAGCCGATCTCGATCACCTTGCCGCGTGCCAGCCCGTCGATGTCAATCCAGTCACCGATGCGGAACGGGCCTTCGACGCCCAGCGCGATCCCCGACAGCGTGTCGGCCACGACGTTCCGGATGGCAAAGCCCAGCATGGCGAGGATCAGGCCCGACCCGGCCAACGCCCCCACAGCACCCTGCCCCATGAACAGCGTCACCGTCGCCGTGAAGGCAACCAGAAACAGCAGCGCCGCGATCAGGTCCTTCAGCAGTTTCGGATAGGGCCGCCGACGGCTAGCGGTCTGGTCCAGCAACAGCGCCAGCACGCGGCTGGCCAGCCAGGCCGCCGCGAAATACGCGAGCCCGGTAATGCCGAGCGACAGCGTTTCATCCGTACCGAGATGATGAGCGATGTCAGATTGGAAGAGGATCAGACCCATGCTCAGCCCCATCAGGAGGAGCGGCCACAAGACCCGCCTTGCGTGTTGCCTGACGGTCATCGCCTTGATCCCCTGCGACTTGACGACACCGTGCCAATGCATGACGGGCATGCACCGATGTGGTCACGCGGGATCGACCGATTGCACCGGCGGCATGTCATGCCGGTGATTTCAGAGGCCCGCCGGATCGGTTCATGGCATAGTGGGCAACGGTGAAAGGCGGCGCGGGGCAATGGCTCTCGGCAGCCGGCGCAAATGTGACGTGCAGAGTGAAGAAACATCGAAATCGCTCCCGGAAGAAACGGATGACGGATCTTGGTATTTCTGTAGCCCGGCGCAGCTGCGCGGGCGCAAAAAGCGCCGCAGCCATGCTGCATCCGGGCATTGGTTTGTTGGGCCGGGTGGCCTCGCGTGTTGTTTGTCGCGCCGCTACCCTGTCGGGTCAGACGGGGACTCGGGCTGTTCGACCCGGATAACGGTCAACGTCCGCCGCTGGTTATCGCGAGTATCCCAATAGAACGCGGCCCCTTCGGACAGCCCCAGCAACGCCACGCCGATCGGTGTCATCAGCGAGATGCGCTGTTGGGCGATTTCGGCGTTCTCGGGGAAGACCAGAGTCACCGTTTTCTCCAGGCCGGTCGTCTCGTCGCGGTAGGTCACGGTGCTGCCGATCGCCACCACGTCTTTGGGCATCTTTCCGGGCGCGACGACACGGGCGCGGCTGATTTCGTCCAGAAGACGGTCGGCCAGCGCGGGATTGCGCTGCATCGCCCCTTCTGCGAGCGCTTCGATATGATCAAGATCATCGGCATTGATGACGAGTTTGGGCGTGCGGGTGCGGCGCGGTTTCGCGGGCTGGGTCATGTGGGTTTCCATTTCATGGGTTCCTTGAAAAACTGACAGGAGGTTCGAAATTTGTTGGCTGCGCGTCTGAAAACGGAAACCAGCGACCGGCCGGGCTAGCCCGGATGCGCAACCCCGAGGACCGAAACGGAGGCAATCGTGCCGTCCAGGCTCAGCAGCGGCGCGCGCTGACCGACCCGCATGCCGATCAGGGTGGCCCCGAGCAGCGACGACACCGGGATGATACCGTTGACCGCCCCCGTTCTGGCGCGATGGACCAGCAGACCCGATTCCGCCGGGCCGCCATTGATCGCGTAGGTAACCCGGCAGCCGCCGGTCACGACATCGTCGGGCACGGGTTCGTCCAGCGCTGTCGAAGACGTGATCTTGTGCTGCAGGACATGTGGAAGAAACGGTTGCCCGGCCATTTCGCTGCGCCGCAGATGATCCACCAGATACTGCCGGTCCTCGTCGCGCAGTGGCACCGTGCCCGGGCGCGGCACTTTCGGATGAAAGCCCGGTTTGCTACTTGAAGGATGAAAGTGTTGGATAACGGTCATGATATCTCCTCGGACGATTGCTCGTCCCTCGCTCAGTTCAGGTCAATGAGGAGGCCCCGGGAGGTGTAGCGGCGCGAACGCGCCTAAACCGCCCGGGGAAAGGGGCGGTTTAGCAGAAGAAATCGGAAATGATCTTCATGAACCATCATGCCATCAATCTAGGTACGCCCGGAGCGTTCGTCAATTGCCGCGCACGGGCCGCAGGCATCATCATGCCAAAGTGGCACAAATGGCCCACATCACACGATTTTTCGCCCCTTCCGCGCGGTTTCGCGCCATCCTTTTGACGGTGAAATCCGGCCGCGTTGAAAGCCTGCGCCACAGTGCCCATGTTAAGGTTATGACGATGTTCCGTGTTCAAAAGAGGTTCCTGCTCAACGCGGGGAAGCTACTGAACCGCCAGTAACCCCGGGCGGGGCAAGGCGCGTGCGCCTGCTTTCGTTCTGGGGTTGTACCGGATCTTGCACAGACCGACGAAACTGACGGCGGCAGAAGCAGCGGTCGGATTTGGTTTGCCGTTGACGCGGTGCCAATTCCGGCATGGCAGCGACCGGCGTCCTGGCTTCAGCACGAGTATTCAGGAGGACGACATGCGTCCATTTTCACACAAGCAAGACGAGCTGACAGTTTCAATGCCCGACGCGGCGACCGGAACAGGATTCCGGGATATCATCCGCAATTGGATGCTGACCGCGATCCGCGAATGGCGGCGGCGCAAGTTGACCGCTTCGCTTCAGTCGCTCGATGACAGGCAGCTTCAGGACATGGGTGTCTACCGCGACGACATCAGACGATTGGTGGATCAGTTCGATGACCGCGAACTGGGCATTGTACCGGTGGTGGCAGGCCGCCGGGACGCCAGCCAAGCGGGCGGCAACTTTCCCAACACCGCCTGACACACAAGTTGCTCTGCTACGCCGCCCATGGGCGCGCGGCGTGGCTCAATCCGATCAAGAGGAGCTGGCCGATAATGATTTGCGATACCGATTTCGACGAATTGCGTCCCGCGCGGCCCCCGGCAAGGCGAGCAGCTATGTCGACCCGCATGGCCAAGTCACCAAGCGAGGCCTGTATCACCCGCTGGGAGGACGATGGCGGTCGGGCAGGCATTCGGGAACCCGGGGAAATCTGCGCCGACCTCCCCCGCGGCCAGGACCGCGTGCAGCGATCCTGGCGTTAGGGAAAGGGCGCGGCATGGAAGGATACATAAATGAGCACCACCAACGTTGCCATGCCGCCCCCGCCCGCATCGCTCCGAAATAGAAGCGCACGCGCAGTAGATGGCACGACGCGGCTGACTGCCATAGTCACCTGTGGCGTTTTTGGCAGTGAAGGTTCCGTTTTTGGCGTCAGATGTTCTTTTGCGAAGCGAGCGGCTCTGCGCTAGAGTTTTGTTGAAAAGGATTCTGATGGTTTCACGATTTGGCAACGAGGAACGCAGTTTTTGAAGTCTGACCCAATTATTGACGCCCCACGCCAAGTCGTGATGCTGATCTATCCGCAAATCGCATCAATCGATGTTTCCGGTCCACTTGATGCGTTCGGCCTCGCCAATTTCCTGACCGGCCGGCGGCTCTACCGCCCGATCACCGCGTCGGTCGACGGCGCTTCCGTGCCGGTCGCTGGCAACTTCCTCAGGATTGAACCCACGTGCAGCTGCGAAGATCTGCCCGAGCATATAGATCTGCTGCTGGTTGCCGGCGGGCCGGGCCGCATCGCCGCGTCGAAAGACCCGAAGATACTGGAATGGTTGCGTAAGCTGGAGCCGCGCTGTGTTCGTATGGGGTCGATCTGCACCGGCTCCTCGATTCTCCTGGCGTCGGGTGTCACCAATGGCCACAGCGTTGCGACCCATTGGCTGGAAGCGATGCGGCTGGACATGGACCCCAGCACGCGCGGCCAGGTCGATCCGGACGCGATCTTTGTCAGCTCGGGCAAATTCTGGACGTCGGCGGGGATGCTGGCCGGGATCGACCTGGCGCTTGCGCTGATCGAGGCGGATCACGGCCGTCCGCTGGCGCTGGATATCGCGCGTTTCATGGTGCTGGCGCTGCGGCGCAATGGCGGTCAGTCGCAGTTCAGCGCGCAACTGATGGCGGACGCGACAGAGGATCCGCGTGTTCGCAAGGTGCAGTTGTATATCTGGGAAAATCCCGATGCCGATCTGTCCCTGGGCCCGCTGGNGGCACGCGCAGCCATGAGCGAGCGGTCACTGTGCCGCCGGTTCAAGGATGTGACCAACACCACGATCTCGCGCTATATCGAGGATGTCCGGCTGAGCAAGGCGCGCCAGTTGCTGGAGACAACCGACCTTTCCATACAAACGGTTGCCTCCAGAACCGGGTTCGGAACCGCCACGACGGTGCGCCGTGTGTTCCGGCGGCGCCTTGGGGTGTCACCGAGCCGGTATCGCGCCAGTTTCGGAACAGACCGCAGCATGGTCGGCAACACGCATGGGCGCGATGACGAGGTTCGAACCGACCTCGAAAATGTCATCAAGGGAAAATCGTTCTGGTAAGCGAAGGCCCCGAGATGGCCATCACGAGCCCTTTGAAGTGCGACCCAAGGTGCCCAAGATCACGGGCGGGTAGCGCGCAAATATCTGTGTCATTTTGAAAAATGCTGACCGGGCGCGGAGGTTCTGTTCCTCCTACAGGCATCTCTTCAGCATGTCTGACGTCGGCGCCCATGGGACAGATCTAAAGGTTTCAGGTTAGACAATCGTCACGCAGAATTGCCGGCTTCCACATGCACTGACTCAAGATTAACGCTGATCGCCCGCTACAGGCTTCATTGCCAAATCGTATAAATCCAATCATCGCCCGGTTAGTCATCTCACTTCATGCCTTGCCCAATTAGTCATGAGGTAAGTATGACCCTGATACATCGGGAAGATTATGCTGACACATCGTCTTGCAAGCGTTGTTACCAGAGCCTCAGCCTCTTTGGTCATGCGCTGCCAAGATGAGGCTGCATCGCTACTTCGCCCGCAAGTTCCTGCTGACATTTCTTGTGATACTCGTGATCGTTGCCACCATTCTGGCGTCGATCGATCTGATGGAAGAGGTTGGGCGTTTCAGCGGCAAAGGGGTCGGGTTTCGCAAGATGATGCAACTCACGTTGCTGAGCGCCCCAAGAGGACTCTACGAGTTTCTGCCGCTCGTCATGATCTTGTCCTCCCTCGCGCTCTTTCTGGGACTCGCGCGCTCTTCCGAGCTGGTGGTCACGAGGGCCTTGGGGTGGTCCGCAATGCGGGTGCTCATCGCCCCGGTCGCTGTCGCACTGCTTATCGGCGCAACCGCAGTGACGGTTTTCAACCCCATCGTGACCAGTACTTCCAATTGGTATGAATACCTGAGCACAAAGTATCGCAACGGCGTGGAAACCACCTTTTCAATCGGCGCAGAAGGGCTCTGGTTGCGGCAAGGCACGAACGACGGTCAGGCGGTGATCCATGCCGCGTCTGCCAATGCGGGCGGGTCGAAATTCTACGACGTGACTTTCACCATGTTTGACGGCAACGGCATGCCGTCTGAACGGATTGAGACCGCATCGGCGAGGTTAGGCGTTGGATATTGGGAGATAGAGGATGCCAAAATCTGGTCATTTACCAAAACCGGCAATCCTGAGGCAGTGTCGCAATGGCATCGGTCAATGCGTATCCCGTCGACATTGACGCAAGAGCGCGTTGCGGCATCAATTGGCAGCCCTTCGTCGGTTTCGTTCTGGGATATGCGCGCGCATATTGCCCAGCTCAAGCGCGCGGGGTTCTCGACACGCCGCCAACTCGTCTGGTTGCAGACCGAACTTGCGCTCCCCTTATTCCTGGCGACAATGGTACTGATTGGGGCAGCGTTCACCATGCGTCATGCCCGGTCAGGTCACACGGGCCTGATGGTCCTGTTCGCGATACTGTCCGGCTTCGCCCTCTATTCCGTGCGAACTTTCGCGCTGATCCTTGGGGAAAACGGACAGATTCCTGTCCTGCTTGCCGCATGGGCACCGCCATCGGCCGGATTGCTACTGGCGTTTGGGCTGATCTTGCATCTGGAAGATGGTTGATAAGCAAGGCTGGGTCGCGCTGAAAGCAACTTTTCCAGGTCGGCGGATCAACCATTACATGGATTAGACCGCGCTGGCGCGGACAAGTGTGAAAGCTCTTGAATGGCCCACAGTTGGCCCTGCGGTCGGCGTAGCCTTTCTCGCCTCGATCGTGGAAATCGTCGAAGTCGTGCCAAACGTGGCAACCCTGTGCGACTGGAAACTTTCCAGGATGCGGACCGGGGCCAGGCGGCGCGGTCTACCTTGCCTTCAACAAGATCCCTATCGCACTGGATCGCTCTATTTCCGCGTGGCCGAGACTGCACAGCGACGCCGGATCTGACGGATCCAGCCCTCTGGATTCCACATAACGCTCGCCGCGCTTGCGCATCCGCGCCTTTTCATCGGGGCTTTTGACATAGGCATTGATCTCGGCACTTGTATAGCCAAGGCTCTGCGCATGCCTTTTCAGGCCATAGAGCACCGACAGCCCCTTGAAAGTGCGCGGATCGATATCCTCGCAATTGTCGCTGATTTCAATCGCCAAGGCGACCCAAAGCAAGGCGTCGTCAATTTCCTTGACATCGCGCAGCGGAGTTTTGGCGCTGGCAGCGGCACCGATGGTCAGCGCAAGACCCAGCATCAAGATTGCCACGGCACGCATGAACGTATTTCCCCTTGTCGGATTAACCGGCGCCACCCTCGTCGTGGGCTGTCGCGAACCTGCTCTCGGTCTCGTCGCTGACATGATCATTTTTCCTGAATGACAGATACGAAAATGGCAAAGATCCAATGTAGAGCATGTTGGCCACGATCAGCGTCGGCCAAGGATAGACCAGCAGACACACCACCAGCACCACGGCGCCAACAACCGCGAATGGAAGGTAGGCCCGTTTTATGGATGCATGTTTTATCGAATAGGTCGGAATTGTACTGACAGCCAGCAATCCGACACAGATGATGTAAAAGGTACGTGCAACGGGAGGAAAGATGTATTGCCAGCCGTGCAGGTGCAAAAAGACCGGCATCAGGGCCAGACAGGCCAGTGCAGGTGCGGGCACACCGACAAAGAATCCATCCATCTTCAATGTTACGTCTGTCCGCTGAACGGACAGGTTGAACCGCGCCAGCCTTAGCGCGCAGCACACCGCCAGAACCAGCGTCGCGAGCCAGCCGAGGCTGGCATGCTCTGTCCCGATATAGAATGTGTTGTAGAGTAGTAATCCCGGCGCAATGCCAAAGTTGAAGAAATCGGCAAGGCTGTCCAGTTCGGCGCCAAACGGGCTGGCGGAATCCAGAAAGCGTGCAAGTTTGCCATCCGCTGCATCCAGGAATACTGCCAGCAGGATGAAATAGAGACTTGCTTCCAGATGCCCTTCCAGGCTCATCCGCACCGACGTCATCCCGGCACAAATCGCGAATACCGTCACGATGCTGGGAACCAGGTGGCGTATCTTGATCCGCTGCGCCCCGTTCATTCTGCAACTCCAAGACGCACGGAATGAGGAGTGGCAAGATCAGCCAGAATGGTCTCTCCTGCAACGGCCGTCTGTCCGACGGCAACCAGGGGCAACACACCTTCGGGCAGGTAGACGTCAAGACGACTGCCGAACCGGATCAAGCCGAACCGGTGGCCGATCTCGATACTATCCCCCTCACGGACGAAGCAGACGATACGCCTGGCAACAAGGCCTGCGATCTGGACAACACCGATGCGCACGCCCGCCTTAGTTTCGATCATCAGCGAGTTACGCTCATTCAGTTCGCTTGCCTTGTCGAACGAGGCATTCAGGAATTTGCCGCTGTGATAGGAAATTCGCCGAACAGTGCCTGCGATGGGCGCCCGGTTCACATGGCAGTTGAAGACGTTCATGAACACCGACACCCGCGTTACTGGGCTATCCCCCAGCTCCAGCTCCTTGGGTGGGACGACATCCTGAATCAGTGACACGATGCCGTCGGCGGGCGACAGGACGAGGCCCTCCTGCTGGGGGATCACGCGCACTGGATCACGGAAAAAATAGTAGCACCAGACCGTGACGCCACAGCCCAGCCAGAACAACGGTTCCCAAAGAAACGCCAGAGCGACGGTGATTGCAGCGAAAATCGCCACAAATTTCCGCCCTTCCTTGTGCATCGGGACCGCGATGATCTTGATCATGTTCATAGAGGTGCTTTCAGAGAGATTCAAAATGCTGGAAAATAACCGTCCCGATGAACACACCGTTTGCGATAAGCATGCACATCTTGGCCAAAGACCCCGTTCCTTAGCATCTTGGGCGAAGTCCTGCCAGTAGTGCGCCGGATGATTGACGCTGCGGTCGCATGGTTGTGTTCAGGGCCTCGACGGCGTCAAACCTGAAAAACAGGATCAGGACAACACTGAATTGACCCCAGCTTGTACCAATTCCGACAAGTAGGGCGAGCGACGGGATGAACGCCAGAACGATATGCCGAAAGGCAATCTCCCTCCACAGCCGCCAGATCCCCCGAAGGAAATAGGCCGCCACATCAAAGACATGGCGGATGCCCGTCATCCGTTCTGGCTTTCGTCGGGCATGTGGGCGCTCGATTTTCATCGGCTGGCGATCTGCTGTGCCGTTCTGCAGGACGCGAAAATATCCAGTTCCTGATCGTGCTCGGTGGTTTCGATATCCAGCAACCCGAGAACCGAATGAAAAAAGTTGTCGTGCGATAGAATCCCGACACCGTGTGCAGCGACACAGTCGTAATCCAGCTTCAGATCCTGTTTGAAATTGTTCGACATCCACAGAACCATCGGCACCCGTGTCTGCTCATCGGGTGCGATCCAATATGGGGCAGCGTGCAAGAACAGACCCTTTTCGCCAAGGGATTCGCCGTGGTCCGAGACATAGATCAGCGAGGTGCTGAGGTCAGGCAAGGTCGAGAGCAGATCAATGGTCTTCGCAATCTGAAGGTCAGTGTAGGCGACTGCGTTATCGTAAGCGTTGACGACATCCCCGGACGAACAATTTGCCAGATCCGCGTCCCGGCAATCAGGCAGGAACTTGGCAAATTCCTTGGGATATCGCTCGAAATATGCCGGCCCGTGGTTGCCGATCTGGTGCAGCACGATAACGGTATCGCGGGTGATAGAGCCGACCCTGTCCTGAAGTTGCCGTAGCAAGATGCCATCGTTGCATTCGCCGCCATTGCAGAATTCGGGATCGTCCGCCCTGTTGAAGTTTGCATAGGTCATCCGCTCGGCCACGCCCATGTCGCCCGTGTTCGCATCCCACCACTCGACGTCGTATCCGGCGCGCTTGACGATATCCAAAAGGTTTTCCTGGGCGACGGCTCTTTCATAGGTGAAATTCTGACGGCCCAGTTTCGAGAACATGCAGGGAATGGACACGGATGTTGACGTGCCGCAGCTTTTAACGCCGGCAATCGGCAGAACGTCACGTTTCGTCAACTCTGGTGTCGTATTCCTTTCATACCCGCTCAATCCCCAGTTCTGGTCTCTCAACGTTTCGCCGATGACCAGAACGGTCAGAACAGGGTGTCGGGCACCTTGTGCTATGTTTCCCTTGTGGGCATCCAACGCTACTTTTTGAAACTCCAGTGACTGCGCCTTCCACTTCATTTCAGCGTATTTCAGCAGGCTTTGGACCGTGGATTCCGGGTGCAGTATTTGCCTCATTCCCGGTGATTGCTTGATGCTGAAGGAGAAGACCTGGTAGTTGCTATATGCCGCCCCGGTGAAGATCAGAACGCAGAGAAAGAGCAAGGCCATGTGGCGCCGTGCCGATTTCGCGAAGGGGGGATGCGACACCCGCACCGCCAGAACTGCCAGTGACGGCAGGAACGCGAACACGAACATGTATCTGAGATAAGACGGAGTGAGCAAATTCCTGGATTCGTTCGCGGTTGTGCCCAGTATGTTCTGGATCATTTCGCGATCAATGATGATCCCCATGGTCTCGTGATAATACGAGGCCCCTGCCCCGATCAGGATGTTGGCGATCAGAAACGGCTTCAGAAACCAGCGGTTCGTGAAAACAAGAACGTAGACCATGGTGAACGCCCATATGCCCACCCCGAACATGATGAGCAGGCCGGGCTGCGCCCCAAACAGATCATAGGCCCGTTGCCAGAAAGAGTGGCTGTAAGCGGCCAGCAGCCAAATGTTTGCAAGCATGACCAGCAGCAAACCCGGTACCACAGGGCGTGCCAACCACAGTTTCTTGGCGACTCCAGGCAGGCTCTTGCCTGACGGCGATCCTTGAATTGAGCTGCGAGAATAGTCCGGTTCGCCATTTGCTGACCCGGCAGCGACTTTTATCGTCATGTGATTGAGCTTTCCCACCGTTTGTCTTTCGCCACCTATAGGGGCGCAAACGTTCCGGGGAGGTGATCGACACTATACCAATCGGTAAGCTGCGCGCCGGGAGACGCAGCCGGGCCGGCCTATGATTTCCATGAGTTTCCGGCTCAGATACTCGCCCAGAACTCCGATCGATATCAACTGCACACCACCCATCAGCTTGGACCAGGGATCACGAAAGACAGCTCGATGGGCCGGGTACACGCCTTCGCGTCTGCAAATGGCGACTGGCGACACGGGATTGATCATCTGTCTGCTCCGGCAGGGTGGTATCGCCGTCTTCCTACTTCCCCATTTCACGCCTGCGCCTGATCAGAACTATACGATTTGGCAACAAACGGATTTTCAGTGGCGTAAATGGCCCCTGGTTGAAGTAAAGGATACGGGGAAACACTGAGTGAGGCACAGCGATCATGCGTATCCTGGTGGTCGAGGACGATGTCGAAACGGCCGATTACATCTGCTCCAGCCTGAGCGCGCAGGGGCACCTGCCGGTGCATGCCGTGGACGGCAAAGAGGGCTATCTGCAGGCGCTCGACAATGATTTTGACGTGATGGTGATCGACCGCATGCTACCCAAGCTGGACGGCCTGTCGTTGGTCAAGTCCATCCGGATCGCCGATGTTCCAACGCCGATCATCATCCTCAGTGCTTTGGGCGGCCTGAACGACCGGGTCGAGGGGCTGGAGGCCGGGGCCGACGATTATCTGGTCAAGCCCTTCGCCTTTTCCGAGCTCCATGCGCGAATCCTTGCGTTGATGCGCCGCCCGCCAATGCAGACTGAAGAAACGGTGATGAAGGTCGCGGATCTGGAATTGGATCTGGTACGCCATAGTGTTGAACGGGCTGGGCAGCCGATCACGCTGCAACCCCGTGAATATCGCCTGCTGGTCTACCTGCTGCGCAATGCTGGCAAGGTTCTGACCCGCACCATGCTGCTGGAAGCGGTCTGGGATTTCCATTTCGATCCGCGCACGAACGTGGTCGAGACCCATATCAGCCGTCTGCGCAACAAGATCGACAAACCGTTCGCGTCCAGCCTGATTCACACCGTGCGGGGCGCGGGATACAGCCTTCATGCCTGACCGCACGCGTTCCCGACTGGGCCTGAACCGCACATCCGTGCGCTTATCGCTGCAATTCGCGTTTCTCTACGCCATCCTGTCTGCGGTGATGTTTTTCGGCGCCTACTGGATGACGGATTTTGAGGTGCGCGACTGGATCGAGGACCAGATGAGGTCCGACGCGGTTGCGCTGGAACGGGTCTTTGATGCGAATGGTGCAGACATTCTGACAGATCGCGTCGCGGTCCTGAGCGCATTCAGTTTTGATAACGAACGCATCTATCAACTGCGCGGCCCGGACGGCGAACATCTTGCCGGGAACGTGATCGAGATCGACCAGGCGGCGGGGCGCGACTTTCTGCCAGTCACTGCCGTTGATGCGGGCGCTCTGCCCGACCCGGAGGTTTCAGGATTCTGGATCAGGATCGACCAGATCGGCCCTTACACCCTGATCCAGGGCACGGGCGATCATGTGATTGCCGAGGTGATGGAGGCGCTCAGCATCGCATTGGTCGCGGGCTACATACTCGTCATTTCGGCTGGGCTGATCATTGGCACATCGGTGGGCATACGCACCGAGCGGCGTATCCGGCGGATCATGGAGACTCTCGAAAATGTATCACGCGGCGCCTTGGCAGACCGCATTCCCGCGGCCCAACGTGGTACGGACGACCTGTCTCGCGTGTCCGGCGCCGTAAACGCCACGCTGGACCAGTTGCAGGCCCTGCTGGAAAGCCAGAAACAGATCGCAACTGACATCGCCCATGATCTGCGCACCCCCTTGCAGCGATTGCGTCAGCGGTTGGAGCGGATGATCGAGGAACGCTCCGATGACGAGGATCTGCAAGCGGCGCTTGCCGAGACGGAAAACCTGATCGAGACGTTCAAGGCCCTGCTGCGCATCGCGCAAATTGAATCGGGCACACAGCACGAGCGTTTCGTCCCGCTGGATCTGGCCACTATCGTGCGGGACGTGACCGAGATTTTTCAGCCCGTGGCAGAGGATGAAGGGCAGGTATTGATTACTTCCGTGCCGCGGAACCCGGTGCAGATACAGGGCGATCCCGCCTTGCTTGGCCAATTGCTGGCGAACCTGATCGAGAACGCGATCCGCCACTGTCCGCCGGGTGCAACGTTTCATGTCACACTCGAAAACGGCCCGAGCAATGCAGTGTTGAGCATTGCAGACGATGGTCCGGGGATCCCGGCGGATGAGGCCGAAAAGGTGTTTCGCCGCTTCTACCGCATCGACAAAAGCCGCACCTTCGAAGGGCACGGGCTTGGCCTGCCATTGGCCAAGGCGATCTGCCGACTGCACGATGCACGGATCGCGCTATCGGACAATGCGCCGGGCCTGAAGGTCTGTGTGACCTTTTCCAAGGACGGCGGCGCTTAGTATTCAGTCTTTGGCCAGTTTGGAAATGAACAGGACACCCTCCCCTTGTTGAGAGGGGGCCGACTTCGCCTGATACCTACATGCACTTTCTAGACCGAGCCCGGCAGCCAGAGGCTCAGCCCCGGCACAAGCACCACGAGTGCCAGCACGATCAGCGACCACAGCAGGAACGGCCATATCCGCCGAATGATGGCCGCCACCGGCACGTTGCCGGCAGAGCCCGCCACGAACAGCAGGAGTCCGACAGGTGGCGTAAGCATCCCGATCATCAGGTTGAGGATGACGATCATCCCGAAATGCACCGGGTCGATGCCAAGCGACATGCCGATGGGCGTGAGCGTGGGCAGGAAGACGATCATCGCCGGCAGCGGTTCGAGGAAACAGCCCACAAGCAGCAACAGCACGTTGATGGCCAGCAGGACGACGAGGGGGTTGTCGCTGATCCCCGCAATGACGGCGGCAATTTCCAGGTTGATGCGGCTTTCGGCGATGATCCAGGCCAGTGGCCCGGCCGCCGCCAGCAGGAAGAGAATGGCCGAAGCGCTGAGTGCGGCGGTGACCGTGGCCGAGTAGATGCCGCGTGCATTGAGTTCACGCGACAGGAATACCGAGACGATGAGCGCCCAGACGGCGGCAACGGCGGCGGCCTCTGTATCGGTGACGATGCCGAAACGCATGCCCCCCAGCACGACGATGGGCAGGGTCAGCACTGGCAGTGCGACGAGCGTCGCCTTGCCTTGAACCGCCAGAGACTGGCGGGGTCTGCGGCGCTCGATCGCCTGTCCTGTCGGGTAGAGATACCCGATCACGGCGAAACCCGCGAAAAGCATCAGCCCCGGTAGAAGACCCGCGAGGAACAGGCGGATGACCGAGACGTTGGCCATGGCAGCGTAGACGATCATCGGCACCGAGGGCGGGATGATCGGCCCCAGCATGGCACCGGCGGCGATGATCGCGCCGGCATAGCCTTCGTTATAGCCCTCGCGGCGCATGGCCGGGACAAGGATGCGCCCGGTGGCAGCGGCATCGGCAGCACCAGAGCCGGAGACGCCCGCCATCAGCAGATTGGTGAGCAGCGAGACCTGCGCCAGTGCACCACGCATGTGGCCGACGAGCGCCAGCGCCCAGTCGATCAGCCGCTGGGTGAGGCCGCCGCGGTTCATGATCTCACCCGTGAGGATGAAGAGCGGGATGGCAACCAGGACGTATTTGTCGATACCCGCGACGATCTGGACCGGCAGGACAGTGCCATTGACCATGCGCTCGCCCGTGAGGACCGAGAGGTAGGTCGAGGCGATCATGCCAAAGCCCACGTCAAAGCCAACAAGCAGCAGCAAAAGGAAGAGCGCCAGGACGGCTCCGGTCATGTTCGGGTGCTCCGCACAGGGGGCAGGAACACCGAAACGATGCGGGCCACGAGGACCACGACGGTCAGCGCCATGCCGATATTGAGTCCGCAGTAGACGGACCAGTAAGTGAAGGGCGTACCGATGATGTCCTGAAAGGCGCCAACGCGCATGACGGGCTGACCGTGCCACAGTACGACGGCGGCAAGCATCGCCATCATGATATCGAAGAGAAGGTTGCGGAATTTCCGGGCCCCTTCCCCGAGGAAATCCGACAGCAAGTCGGCGGCGATGTTCTCGCGGTGCATCAGCACCAGCGGCAGGCCGAGGAAGGCCAGCCAGATCATCGCGATCTTGGCAAGCTGGTCATAAGCCGAGAAGCCGGAACCGATAATGTATCGGTCCATCGCCTGGGCGAACATGGTCACCGCAATGATGACCATGAGGACGAAGACGACGAAACAGAGCACCTGCCGAAGCAGGCGCTCTGCCACGACCGCGGTGCGGTCGTAAACAGATCGTCCAACACTCATGTGCTTACTGGATCGCCTTGATCTGGTCGATGAAGCCTTCGGGCCAGTCGACGCCATCGTATTTCTCTGCGATGCCCGAGAGCGCCTCGCGGAACGCCTCCTTGTCGGGCACGGTGTAGGTCACGCCCTGCTCCTTGAACATCTCGATGGCTTGGGCTTCGAGCTTCTCTTCTTCGGCCGAGGTGACCTCGCCCCCAGCCTCGGCAGCGGTGCGGATGGCGGCGCGCTGCTCGTCGCTGAGCGACTGCCAGAGTTGCTCGGAAATGAACCAACCGGTTGCCTCGTAGGAGTGATCGGTGGCCGACCAGAACTTGGCGACTTCGTGGAACTTGAGCGGCACGGCAAGGTCAAAGCCGTTGTCCTGCCCCTCGACAAGCCCCTTGGACATGCCGGTGTAGATTTCGGTCATCGACATCGGCACGGTCTGGACGCCGAGTGTCTTGAACATGTCCTGGAAGATCGCAAGACCGGGCACGCGGAGCTTCATGCCATCCAGATCCGCGGGCGTCTCGATGGGGCCCTTCGTGGTCTGGAGCGCGCGGGGCGAACGGTTGCCCCATGCGCCAACGATGCGCACGCCGGTTTTCTTGGCAATGTCGTCGTAGATCTTCTGGAAGACCTCGCTGTTCAGCGCCTTCTGGGCGTGGTCGCGGTCGCGGAACAGGTAAGGTGCGTAGATGACCTTGAGGGGCCCGGCACCTTTCAGAAAGAGGCCGGAACCAAGGCCGAAATAACCCATCTCAACATTGCCGAGCTGCATGCCGGTCAGCATCTGCTGGATGTCGCCGAGCTGGCCGTCGGTGTAAACGGCGGCAGTCAGATCACCGTCGGTTTCCTCGGCGAGCACTTCTGCAAAGCGATTCATCGCCTTGTCCCACGGGCTCCCGGCGGCCGAGATCGTCCCAATGCGCAGTTCGCGGGCATCCGACATGCCAGCAAAGGTGAGGGCCGCAATGGCCGTGATAGCGGCGAGACCGCCGCGTGCGAAAATTTTCATGGTATCCTCCCTTGCGCCCAAAGGCGCGGTAGCACTGGCCACAGCATAGTCGCTATGGCCTTGGATAACGTAGTCGTGATTTTGGAGCGGTGTGTTGCGTAAAACGTAACGCGAGACGATCGACCGAAAAACGCGGGTGAAATGCCAACAGATGGAAAGAGGCTACGGCAGGGAAGAAACGCCCCGGCTTTGGCGATGACGCGAAATGGCCCGACCATCACATCTCGCACTCCGGCGACACAAACCGGAAAGAACCCGCTCCACGCGCCTGTTCAGTCGGGACGCGCCATGCGTGGGAACGGCACCTTGAACTGGTTGGCCGGCGGTCAAGCGATTGCCCCGCCCTGCCCTGTCTGCACTCGCCCTCCTCATGCGCCATCCGGGATGTATGCCTGAACGTTCTTGAGACTCCGAAGCACAAAGCTCGATCTTGAATGGCGAATTCCCGGTATCCGGTAAAGCTTCTTTCGCAGAAACTCCTCGTAGCCGCGCGTTCCGTTGACGGCAACCTTGATCAGGTAGTCGTATTCACCCGTCGTCAAGTGAACCTCCAGTACTTCGCGCAGCTTTTCCATCTCTGCCCCGAACAGCTCCAACGTACGGTCGTCGTGACGGTCGAGTATGATTTCGATCAGGACAATCTCTGGCGCGCCCAGGCTTTCCTGATCGAGCATGGCCCGGTACCCTGCAATCACGCCGTGGTCCTCCAAGCGCTTAACACGCTGCCAGCATGGGCTGGCGGAAAGACCTATCTGTTGCGCAAGCCGGGCGTTCGAAATGCGCCCGTCAATTGCGAGCGCCCGAAGGATTCGTCGGTCGATTTCATCAATCTGTATATTCTCTGCCATGAAAAATAATCTTCTTAGGATGTGATATTTTAAAGCATATACTTCCGCAAATTTTCCGAACAACAGCAAACTTCAAAAACACCTTTTCCCACACCCGGCTTAGCTTCCGTACAGGAGGTGCCGAGAATGAAGGCCAGATTCTACTGTTGCGACCCGCTGAACACCGCCTGCCGTGTCATGGACACTGCACGGCGCATGGGATTGGGGTTTTCCGCGATGAGCTTCGATCAACGAGAGGGCAGCCTCTACGTCTTTGATATCGTGCTCAACGATCCTCCCCAACAACTGGCACGCAATTTCATGGACAGGATCGCCCAGTACATCGACCTCGAAACCGGGCAGAACACATGACGCCCGTGGGGCTGGACGTTCGCTTTCACCCGTGGGTTAATTGATCGATGGGCGGATTTTCATCACTCCATGCTGGCACGGGCGGTTGAGTAAAGGCTGCCTACTGGGCCTCTACTCGCCACAACATAAGCTGATTTGTCATGCGCGACAGCGTTGCACTCGCAAGAACGCGAGCGTTCGGAATCGGCACTTCTGATTGATCCATGCCGATGCTACCGTCCCCCCCGGAGCGACGTGAATGTGTCGGGGAGACAATAATGGACAGCGCGAACATTTGGCCCTATTGCCTTTCGGCAACAGACTTTTCTTTCGACATCAAGAACTTGCACCGTCCTGAATGCATCCTGTGCGGCAGCTCCGGCGCGGTCTACGCCAGCGACCTGCGCAGTGGTGTTCTCAAGACCGGGCCAGACGGGTCACAGACCCTCATCGGCGGCAACGCTGACGCCCCGGAGCGCTTCAAGCCCAATGGTTTCGTCCTGAACCGGGACGGGTCGATCATCTTCGCCAATCTGGGCAGTGACGGCGGGCTTTGGAAGATCGACGCCGACGGCACGCTCGCCCCCTTCCTGACCGAGGTCGACGGCATCACCTTGCCGACTGTGAATTTCGTCTGGATGGACGACCTCGAACGCATCTGGTTCTGCGTCTCCTCCATGCGCCCGCGCAATATCGCCTTTTCCACGAGCCAGGCGGATGGCTTCGTCGGGCTGATCGATGCGAAAGGCGCACGGATCGTGGCTGACGGGTTCATCTGGACGAACGAATGCCGCATCGACCCGCAGGGACGGAATTTCTACGTCAATGAAACCTTCGGCAAGCGCACCACCGGCTTTGACCTCGATGCCAACGGCAACCTCACCAACCGCAGGGTCGTGGCCGAATACGGCGCCGGCACCTTTCCGGACGGACTCGCCTTCGACGAAGACGGCGGCCTATGGGTGATCAGCGTCGTCACCAACCGGATTTTCCGCGTTTCTCCCGAAGGCGACGTGGTCATGTTGTTCGAAGATTTCGAACCTGACCACGTCGCCGAGGTAGAGCGGCGGCTGAGCGCCGGCGAGCTGTATTCCGACTTCGTCTATGAGCGCCGCTCCTCCGTGTTGCTCAACACTTCGAGTATCGCCTTCGGCGGGCCGGATAGAAAAACCGCGTATCTGGGCTGTATTTGGGGTGACAGTATCGCGTCCTTCCGCAGCCCCGTCGCCGGGCATCCCCCCGTTCATTGGACCTGGGCCTGATACGCATGGCGCCAGGGGCCTGGATGCCGGGGCTTTGCAGCGTTGCCGTCGTGATGGCAACGAGGTGAATGATGCGAGTTCCGGCTAAGAAGAACGCCGTGCCGCGCTGAAAGCGAGATTTTTCGCCCTCACTGGCCCTTGGGCAGGCCAGCCTCGGACGTTGTCAAGAATTTCGTCCAAAGCGCGCTGCCAAACTACGGAAAGCCAGTCCAACCCGGCGGCTTTTACTGCACCCGGTTGGAGAACTCAGGCGCCATTTTCCGTATCGGTTTTCCCGGCCAGCACGCCACTCGCGTGCAGCTCGGCAATCCGTTCGTCAGAATAGCCCAGTGCCCGCAAAACGGCGTCGCCATGCTCGCCCAACTCCGGCGCCGGACGCCGCATCTCGCAGCCGTCGGGTTTGACCTTTACAGGAAAGCCCAGCATCCGCACGTTGCCATGCTCGCCATGCGGCACATCCACGACCATCTCGCGATGCTGCACCTGCGGGTCCCGGAACACATCGGGCACCGACATCACGGGGCCTGCGGGCACCCCGCCCTCGTTCAGCCGCTCGATCCAGGCGGCGCAGCTGTCAGTCAGGAAGATCGGCTCGATCTCGGCCCGGATCGCCGCCCGGTCAGCCATCCGTTTTTCATTGGTGTCAAATCTCGGGTCATTCAGCAGATCCTCG
>JGI24723J26617_10001137_pt1 | contig 24138 bp, 19 predicted proteins | sample Cruoilmetagenom6_FD_26617 | JGI IMG/M metagenome (IMG submission 26617)
TTTTTTCATATTAGTCTAAGCAGTGCTGTTGTTGTTATCATTATAGGTGAGCCATTCGTTAATCTGGGTTATTTGGGTTTACAAATCAAGACACTTATATACTACAACAGATTCAACATAATCTTGATTTGGCCAAATCATAATTCCAAGTTCATCAATAGAAATATAGTTTGGAGTAATCTCTATAAGTACATTTTCGTGCTCTTTTTTTATAACTTGAATGAACCTTTTTACTGTCATTCCAATTAAATTTTCTTCATTAAAATAACAATAGTTGGAACATTCTAAATCAATAAACACATTACTGCCTTGAATGGTTATACTTGAGCCTTCATTAACAAGTAAATAGGTTTTTTGGTTACATTCTTCAAATTTATTAAACTTTTGCAAACCATAACCTAGTGAAGCTAAATCTATCGTTTTATTAAATTTTAAGTGTCCAATACCTATATTTGGCTGCCAATCCCATTTCATACTATTTCTTATTCTTCATTGAGTGATTTTCACCACTGAAATCCATTTTTTTCTTCCAGTGCTTCATATCTTTTTGAATTTTTGCTTTCTCCTTCTTAGGCAAACCGTCTCTTCTGGCTTGCTCTAATTTGTTTTTTGCATCTTGCCATTTTAATTTTGCAGCTTCACGCGCATCAAGATTAGCATGTTTATCATTTTTTCCACCGCCGTGTTTGTTCTTGTTACATGCATTATGCACCCAAATCTGCTCAGCCCCAACAGTATAAGTATGAGACTGACCAACCATCATATTATAGGCAGTTAATTCGTTCTCAAGCCAGTTAATCTGCGTTAATTCAGAATCAGATTCGGCTGTGGTGAGTTGCATGCCTGTTTGCAGTTGATCTGCTCTCAGCCAGTTGTCATTGGTATAAAAGGGATGCTCAGAGGTGGTGACGTTCCTGAGCGACGTTCCTGAGCGGACAGTTACCTTATAGGAATATTCTTACACGCTTATCAGTGATTTGCTACAGTTAAATTTACGTCAAATTGTCAAAATTTCAGTTTTAAATGGAGAAAATCATGGGATTAGTAAGAAAATACCAAATTTGTGTTGAAGACGCCTAAAAGGAATTAGGCGCTTAGAGCGGGAGCTGCACACCCTATTATCATGTGGTCAGTCGATGTGTGAGAAGAGCCTTTAGCATAATAAAAATCAAAGTGCGGTTTTGACAAAGTCAAAGAAGCGCTGAAGACTTTTTATGGCCATGCGTGTGGCGGAGATTCGGTCTCTGGACGTTCCTTTGAGCACCGACGAAAATGGCTTGTTGAACGCATCAAGTTCGTTACCTCTATCTTCGATATTGACGTTTGTACTTATGCTGTAGCACAGGTAATGAAGCAGGTACGGTTTCTGCGAAGCAGAAGAAGTGCCTGCTGAATGCCACAGTGCGTGAATAATTATTTCCATTAGTTACTGACTGTGAATTCAATCACCTAAGTGGCATCTTATTTCAATGGCTTCACGTGTTAATTCTATTATCCAACCTGGATTGATACCAAAAATACAGCACAGGTATAACCACTAAGGTCAGCAAGGTTGAAACCAGAATTCCAAAAATCAGAGAGATGGCTAAACCATTGAAAATCGGGTCATCTAAGATGAAAAATGCGCCCATCATGGCCGCCACGGCAGTCAATATGATGGGCTTGGCTCTCACCGCAGCAGATTCAATGACCGCTGATTTTAAGTCCATACCTGCTGCAATTTGTATTTTGACAAAATCAACCAATAAGATGGAGTTCCTGACAATGATGCCTGCTAACGCTATCATCCCAATCATTGAAGTCGCTGTGAATTGAGCGCCCATCAGCCAATGGCCTGGCAGTATACCTATGACTGTCAATGGAATCGGCGCCATAATAATCAAAGGCACAAAGTAAGAGTGAAAATGGGCCACAATAAGCAAATANATNAAAATCAANCCAACAGAGTAAGCAATCCCCATGTCTCTGAATGTTTCATAGGTGATTTGCCATTCTCCATCCCACTTAACGTATGATTCGTTACTGAACAGCGGTTTGGCGATCATATACTGTTCAATTTCAGGATGTTCGGATTCAATTAAATCCATGGCTTCAAACATGCCATACAAAGGAGAGTCAGCACCACCTGCTATATCAGCCGTAACTTGAGTAACAGGTCTTAAATCTTTGTGGTAGATGGTGTTCTCAATGTTGGATGTTTTAATTGAGACCAGTTCACCCAGTTGAACCATGGCACCACTGACACTTCTGACTGGAATTGCCATCAAGTGNTTCAAATCGTTTTGTTTTGCTTGTGATACTTCAATTCTGATGGGTTGCGCATATTTATTGTGTTCATAGTGTAAATAACTGGCATCTATGCCTGACAATGCCGTGTAGATGGCCTGAACGATTTGTTGTTGTGACACACCCAAAGTCATGGCTTTAGGCAGATTGATTTCAATGATTTGTTTGATTGCCGCGTGTTCAACCGAACTGTCGATATCAACCAAGTGGTCAACCGCAGAAAAAACTTCTTTAACCTGCTCAGTGGTGGCCATTTGTTGCTGGTAATCTATGCCATAAATTTCTGCGACCAAAGGTGACTGTACGGGTGGCCCTGGAGGCACTTCAACAACTTTAATCGATGCATCGTATTTTTGTTCTAATTTACCAATACCTGCTCGCATATCCAGCGCCACCTGATGGCTTTGCTTATCTCTGTCATGCTTGTCTGTTAAGGTGATTTGAACGTCACCAAGGTGTGGTCCTTCTCGCATAAAATACTGACGGACCAAACCATTGAAATTAATCGGTGAAGCTTTGCCCGCATAAGCCACTGCATGTTTGACTTCATCAATAGAAGAAACATAATCAACCAGCTCAACCATCAATTGATTGGTGGTTTCTAAGGTGGTTCCCTCCTTCATATCAACCACAATCTGTATTTCAGATTTGTTGTCAAAAGGTAACATTTTTAATATCACTTGTTGAGAAGGTACTAACAATGCTGATAACAACAACAAAGCCACCACAGATAAAATCAATGTGTAACGTGCCTTTCTACCTCCCTTGTTTTTAAGAAATACTGGCATGATGCGGTTAAACAGGTGATTTTTCTTAACCGTTTTGGGTTTATGTTTTTGATTGTGTGTTTGATTACCAATCACTTTTCTATATAACCAAGGAGTAATCACTAAGGCAATCATTAAAGACAACAACATGCCCATGCTGGCGTTGATTGGAATGGGACTCATGTAAGGCCCCATCAAACCAGTCACAAAAGCCATTGGCATCAAAGCAGCTATCACCGTAAAAGTAGCCAGTATGGTCGGACCGCCAACTTCATCAACAGCCAAAGGTATAATTTCATCCAATTCTTGTGGCTTGTTTTTACTTCTTCTGTGAATGTTCTCAACTATAACCACCGCATCATCAACCAATATCCCTATGGAAAATATCAAGGCAAATAGAGAAACACGATTCAAGGTAAAACCATAAGCCCAAGATGCAAACAAAGTGATGGCTAAAGTAATACTGACCGCTAAACCCACCACAATGGCCTCTCGCCAACCCATGGTAATCAAGATCAGCAGAATGACTGAAACTGTAGCAAACAGCAATTTTGTCATTAATTTATTGGCCTTGTCATTGGCTGTCTTACCGTAATCTCTGGTAATTTCAACCTTGACATCATCTGGAATGTGACTGCTTTTTAATGTATCTAATGCCTGAATAACAGCTTCAGTGATTTCACTGGCGTTGCTGCTGGCTTTTTTTCCAACGGCAATGGTCACTGCCGGAGAATAGTCTGGTTTCACAGAATCTGCCCAAGCCACACCTGGGTGAATCCAACTGTAAGAATCAGGTGTATCAGTTGAATTACTGACNACAGCAATGTCTTGTAAATACACGGGTTTTTGATTGTGAACTTTAACCACCAAGTTTTTTATGTCATCCAAATGACTGAATGGGTAACCTGTTTGGAGTTCAATGACTTGATTATTTTCAAGTCGATTAACCGCAGGTAATGTGAAATTAGTGGCTTGTAATGCTTGGCTTATGTCATCAAAACTGATTCCATAATTAAGCATATCAACAGGATCCACCTCTATATGCAACACCGAATCATGTCCACCATAACTGCGAATGATTCGAGTTCCTGGTATGCGCTTCAGCTGGTTTTCTATGGTATGAGCCACTTTAACCAAATCCGCATTGGTTTTTGTGCTGTCTTCGCTCCATAAAGTGGCCGTCAAAATAGGTACATCATCAATCCCCATGGGTTTGATAACTGGTGTGCTGGCACCCAGATTTTGCGGTAACCAATCACTGTTGGAATGGATTTGGTTATACAACCTGACGATGGCATCATTTCTTTTAACGCCCACTTTAAATTGAACCGTCATGACAGCGATACCAGGTCGTGATGTCGAGTAAATATGTTTGATGTCATTCAATTCATCCAAAACCTGCTCTGCTGGAATGGCTATCAACTGTTCAACTTGTTTGGCACTGGCTCCTGGTAAGGCAATGATGACGTTAGCGAAAGTGACCTCAATTTGAGGCTCTTCCTCTCTGGGGGTCACCATCACCGCGAAAGCACCCAACAAAACCAAAACCAAGGCAATCAGTGGCGTTAATTGATTGTGTTGAAAGGCTTTAGCCAGTTGACCAGAAACAGATAATTGATTTGAATTTTTCATGGTGTTTTCGTGTGTTTTCTTGGGCAATTGAGATGATGTTTTCATCACTTACTGCAATGGATTCCGAGCTATTACATCACCTGGTTTAAGGCCAGATAATATTTCAATAAAGCCATCGTCAGCATCCCCTGTTATCACTTGTCTTGGTAACTTCTTATTTTCATGTTTCACATAAACCAAAGTCAGTTCACCACGGTACACGACTGCATCATTGGGAATTAAAAGGGTTTCTTTGGAACTTACCTGAAAAGCCACTGAAGTTGACATACCAGGAAACAAACCAGCAGTTTTTTCAGGTAAGTTCACCCGCAATTCAAATGTACGGCTTTGACTGTCCGCATATGGAAACACAGTGATGTCAGTGCTTTCCACCGTTTGCTGATTGGGTAACTTTATTTTTGCCAATGGTTGGCTTTTAATTTGAGTGATTAAAGATTCGGGAATTTGNGTNATGATACGTAAATGATCCAATGACAAACCAGACATGATTGGTGTGCCCACATTCACGGTTTCTCCTTTTTCCACATGCCTGCTGGTCACAATACCTGCAAAAGGAGCCTTGACCAAGGTGTATTCGAGCTGTGTAGTAGCCGTTTCTACCGCTGCTTTCTGTGCTTTAACAGCTGCAGTCGCCGCGTTTTTTTTACTCAATGCCAAGTCATATTCACTTTGAGCAATGAGTTTTCTGTCAAAAGTTTCCTTAACTCTTTTGTAGTTGGCTATGGCTTCTTTTTCTGTGGCTTCAGCAGACTCTAAATTCGCTTGTGCTCTTTGTAATGCCTGCTTTTGTTCTGTGTTGGTAAACTCTATCAAAACACCACCAGCTTCAACAAAATCATCTACATCATAATGGATTTCAGCCACCCNACCACTGGTTTGAGCTGAAACAGTTGATTGATGAATCGCTTCAACCTGACCTTCAAATAATCTGTAGACGGGTTGGATGCTTTGTTTAACTTCTAACCACGTCTCATCGGCAACCACTTGAAAACTGATTAATACCATCACTGAAATCACAATTTTTTTCACATTCACAATAAATACCCTGGTTATTTGTTAACTTTACCCCCCCATTTCTTGAGGGNACGAATTTGTTCTCATTTGGTGCCCTTTTGCATTATTAAATATATATGAAATGCTCAAATACAACATTGATTGAACAAACTCATTTGACACTGTCATACCAATTAATAAATATTCACATGTGTATCAAATAATAGCTACAGGTATTTGGTACTTTTTTGATTAAAATCATATTTTATAAGCCAATTAATAAAATTGGCACCAGCATGATCCACATTGCCGACATCCGCCCCAATAGTTCATCTTTTGCATGAAGGGCCCAAACCACCAGTTGTTTTAGTTAAAACAGGATGTATAAATTATGGGTATGGCTTTAGAATTGGTATTTTAATTATGACAAAAGCGTATTTATTGGACTTACGTACTCATAATACAATCATTGTTATTTAGAGCACTTGGATAAAAACCAATCACTTGGCGGAAATATACACCTCAGAATTATTTTTGCGNATCTCTATCTTAAACAAATCACTGGTACGTACAATGTCACTTAATTTTTTATAGCCATAGTTTATCGGTGAGAAAGAACTGTTGTTTGATATGTACTGCCCCACTTGACCCAAATGCGCCCAACCATCATCTTCGATCGATTGTTCAACAGCCGTCCTTAATAACTTAACCAGCTTGGTGTCTTTTCTCAGCTCAGCTCTGGTCTTTTTCAAATCCTTGGGTTTCGCTTTATTTGTTTTCGCCTCAGCTTCCGTCACATCTACTTCAACTAAGTTTTCGGTATAAATAAACTGTGAACAGGCATCGACAAATGGACTGGGCGTTTTTTTCTCACCAAAACCATATACCTTTAATCCATTAGACAAAATTCGGGTAACCAATGGTGTAAAATCACTGTCGCTGGTCATCAATGCAAACGCATCAACCTGTTGGCTGTAAAGGATATCCATGGCATCTATAATCATCGCAGCATCGGTGGCATTTTTACCCGCGGTGTACGCAAACTGTTGAATCGGTACAATGGCATAAGGGTGCAATTTTTCTTCCCAACCAATTAATTGCGGACTCTTCCAATTGCCATAGGCCCTGCGAATGTTAACCACACCGTATTTAGCCAACTCATTTATCACCCCATCTATTGATTTCGAGCTGACATTATCACAATCAATTAACAAGGCTATTTTAGTATCTTTTTTCATATAACACCTGCAACAACGGTTTCACTTTCTCAGTAAAAGAATACCAATTATCACTTACCTTGGCCCTGAGTTTCAAGTTGACATAACAGCTGCGCTAAGCATTGAGATGAACTTCGTTCATCCTATGAAACTCTGCTCAATTAAAACAATACGGTTTAATTTAAAAAAAAATCCATGTCATTTCATCCATTTTATTTTCGAAATGAGCTTAGATTCTTTGACTACAATTAGATAAACCAATACTGTTTATATGTACNACTCGTTATGCAATATAATAGCTACTTATAACTACCATAAAAAAAGTGAGAAATGTTAGTAGCTGTTTGATGTGNTCATTTTTCAATGCAATGAATCTACTCTTATACACACAAAACAGTTTTTAAAATAAAATAAATGTTAAAATGATTACCAATGCCTGATAAAAATTCATCAACACATTCATCACATATCGATGAGCTCATCTATGCTAACTTAAAATTATTGGCTAATAAGCTCATGATTAAAGAACGAGACAATCACACCTTATCCCCAACCGATTTAGTGCATGAGGCATTTGTAAAACTGTCTGGTTCATCGTTAACTTATAATGATGAAAAACACTATTTTCGAACCGTTGCGTGTCAAATGCGTCGGGTTTTGATTGATTATGCACGCAGTAAATCACTGCAAAAGAATAATAAAAATGCAAAATCAGTTATATTTACTGATTCTCTGGGATTAGTGGATAACTCAGCTGATTTTTCAATTATTGATGAAGCCATTAACGAATTAAATAAACTGGACAATCGCAGTGCAGCTGCCATTGACTTGGTTTATTTTACCAGTCTGACACAAGCCCAAACAGCGAAATATCTGGATATCTCAGTGGCAACTTTAGAACGCGATCTGAAATTTGGCAGGGCTTTTATTAATAACTTTATTAGAAACTCATGAGCAACCACAGCGAAAATCATGATTTTGGGAAGCAAGTCAAAAAATTGTTTAATGACTGCATCGATTTGACGCCCACAGAACAAAAACAATTAATTAAGCAAAGTAAAGCATCTAAGGCCATTAAAACAATGGTCCTTGAATTGTTGAGCTCACAATCAGACAGCATCACTAATTTAACGGAAAGCCTGACACAAACAGTCAACAATAACCTTGGCTTAACGCCACTTAAAGCCGGTAATCTGATTGAAAACTATCAATTAATTGAACTTATTGGTTACGGTGGACAAGGTGAAGTATGGCTAGCAACCAGAATCGATGGTGAATTCACTCACAAAGTTGCAATTAAATTCATTAAGATGGCTCATGATGAGCGCGAAATGGCCAGATTTCAAACCGAGCGTGAGGTACTGGCCTCTCTACAGCATCCCAACATTGCACAACTTTTGGGTGGTGGTAAATACAAAGACGATCGCTTGTACATGATTTTAGAATGGATTGATGGATTAACCATTTTTGATTACGCCCAAAAAAACTTCAAAAGCCTTGATGAATACTTGATGTGTTTCTCTCAAGTTTGCGAGGCAGTGAGCTTTGCTCATCATAACGGTATCATACACAGGGACATCAAACCTTCAAATATTTTTGTTACCACAGAAGGAACGGTTAAGTTATTGGATTTTGGTATAGCGAAAAATATCATTGACCAAAAAGCGGACACCAAAAGCACCGCCATGATGACTATTGCGTATTCCAGTCCCGAACAAATCAATGGGCAACCCATTTCTACCGCTTCAGACATTTATGCATTGGGTTTGGTCTTATATGAACTATTAACTGGAAAACAAGCGCAGCATGAAGCCACTCATTCACCGGCTGATTTGATTCGAAGTGTTGTGGATACAGTTCCTAAACTGCCAAGTCAGGTGATAAAACAACACACCATTGACCCACCAATACCAAATTCAGGCAAAAAACTTAAAGGTGATTTAGATAACTTGGTGATGATGGCAATCAGAAAGGAGCCAGAAAGACGATACAGCTCTGTTAAAGACTTAAATAAAGACATCCACAACTTCTTAGAATCAAAACCTTTGATTGCAAGTGGGGACAGTGTGGCTTATAAATTCAAAAAACTGATTAAACGCAATGTATTGACTTCTTTGTTCGCGTTTATGGTCATGTTTTTTTTGATTACTATGCCCATTTATATGTATCAAACCCAACAAGAAATCAGNNTACAAAGAGACCANGCACAACGCCAGGCTTTATTGGCCACTGAAACTTCAGACTTTTTAATTAACATTTTAAAATCCGCATCACCACTGGGTATCAATGGTAAAGACACAAAATTGGAAGATGTGCTAAAGATGGGCGAACAACAGATTCAGTATGGCTTTGAAAACCAACCCAAAACAAAAGCTGAGATGTACAACACACTGGGACAAATTCAACACAATTTAGGCAACAACGCAAAAGCCACTGAATACTACCGTCAAGCTGAGATCATTTTTACTGAACTGAATGATTCAGAAGGCATGCTGCATTCGATTGGTCAACAAGCAATCATGAGCAGTAAATCAGATGAAAGTGAAAAAGCCAAAAAGCTTATAGAAAAAGCCGAAAAAATCAGCCAAACTGTCAGCGATGTNAAAGCCATTGAATGGCTTCACATCCGTAAGGCCACCATATTACATGAGCAAGGTCAATACAAAACATGCTTGAAAATATTAGAAAATTCTTTAAAGGCATTACAATTAAACAACATAAACGACCCAGAAATTTTGGGACGTTTATACAATGAAATGGCCATTTGCCTGAGTCAGGAAGACCTCGAATTAAAGCTTGAATACAATCAAAAATCATTAGACTTTGCCAAGCTCAGTTATGGCTATCATCACCCGATTTATCATGGCAGGTTGTTAAATAAAGCCACCACATTGATAGGTCTTGAAAGGTATGACGAAGCCATGTCTATACTCAATGAGGCGCTGCTGTTGAGTAAAAAATTGTTTTCCACAAAACATCANCGTTATGCCTNNGTGNTGTCTGAATTGGCTTATGCACATCATGATTTAGGTGAGTTTGGNGAAGCAGAGTCATACTACAAGCAGGCCAATGAAATCTATAAAAATGCATTTGGAGAAAGCAGTTCACTCTACGCACGTGGCATTAATAACCTGGCCTTTTTGTACGAAGATATGCAACAGTATAAGAAAGCAGAACCCTTATACAAAACATCCTTAGAAATCCGTTTAGTTACCGTGCCTGATGATTTAGTATTGATTGCTTCTACAAAAGCCAATCTGGCCAGACTGTGGGCCAAGATGGGTCACTACGAACAATCAAGCGAGTTAATTTCATCGGTCATTGAATTATATGACAAGGAACAAGTATCTAACTTATACAACCACATCATTGTTGTCTCTGATACCATCAAAGAAGGCAGTGCCCCCGAACAATGTGTCAATGGATTGACTCAGTTAAATGCAGTGTTACCCGAATTAGCCAAACAATCTTCCAAAAGCTGGAGGCGGCTGCATGCTGAATTGTGGTTGGGTCAATTGGCTTCCAAATGCAATGCAATAGATTTATCCAAAACACTGCTATCTACCGCGTTAGAACGTTCTAAAAACATTTATAAAAAAGGCAGCATTGGCAGACAAATCATTTCAAATGAAGTGAACAAACTGATTCAATAACATCTTTCAAAGGAGAGCTGTTTAGCAGCTCTCCTCTGAATAACCCCTTATGAACACCCCTTATTTTTACTATAATAAAAAAAAGAATTTAATCGCTGTTTAATGATTACCTGCATTTTTTATTTAAAATAAATTCAGCTCTCAACATCAAGCCAGCAACCATAAAAAACTGGCAATCATCAACAACATCGCCCATTGACCCAAAGTGGGTACAGATTGGGCTGCTGCAAAACCATTACCATTAAGTTCAACCACTGTTGGACTGCTTGGGGCATTGCTGTTTATCACCATTTGAGCCTGATGATCACCTACCCCTGTCGGGCTGTATGTCACTTCTATGGTACAAGTTTCACTGGGCAATAAGGTAATGGGAAATGGCGCACAAGTACCTCCACTGACACTGAAAGGTGATGTCAATGCATCGATGTTGTTAAGTATCAAATCAATCACACCTGAGTTAGAAACGGTGATGACAATCATCCGATTCTCACCCATCAACACACTGCCAAAATCAGCCAACACAGTACTGACATGGATTTCTGAGTCAACCAATACACAATTGACCTCAACATTATTGACATCAGCACCATTCAAACTACCACTGGCATTGTTTACCGTGCAGTTTAATGTATTGGGTTGTGATAACAGACTGACACTGTAGCTTGAGCCATCTTCCAAGGGTGTGGCAAAAGTAAAACCACCATCAGCATTGACAGTTAAGTCATCACCACCGTTGTTCTGCAGTAACAAAGAGCCTGTGCTCAACCCTGAAACTGTACCACCGATGGTATAGATTTCAGTTGAACACATGACGGTTACATTACTGACATTGTCACCTGCCAAAGTGCCTGCACCATTACTTACACTGCAAGTTTGGTTCGGTGCTGTAGGCTGAGTTAAAACAGTCACATCATAAAATGACGTATCATCCAATGGAGTTGTAAAAGTAAAGCTTCCATTGTCATTGATGGTTAAATCATCACCACCATTGTTCTGTAGAATCACGCTGTTACCAATGGCCAGCCCGGATACTGTGCCACCGATGGTGTAAGTTATTGTGACACATTCGACTTCGACGGTTATATTTTCACCATTGATTGTCCCTGTATTTGAACCAATGACACTACAAAGCTGATTGGGTGAAGTCGGCTGAGTGGTTATGTTCACTACATAACTAGTGCCATTGGATAATGAAGACAGAACATACTCTCCATTGGAATTAACAATTATACTGTCACCACCATTGGAAATGTTGACACTGTTACCTGCCGCTAAACCATTGACATCAACCAGTAAATCATATTGAATCCCAAATACGTACGCGGCACCTAATTCATCGTTCTTATTAAATGCCCCAATTAAGCCCCTGCCATTATATAAGCTCACTGAAGAGCCAAAATAATCTTCCATGGCACCATCACCAGCAACCAATTTATCAATTTGATTCCAATCAGTACCATCAAAATCAAACACATAGGCTGATCCTGAATTATATCCTGACTCGTCTTCCCAAAAAGCACCTATCAGTGCCAAATCACCAGAAAGGCTCACTGAGGTACCAAAAAAATCATTCATTGAAGCATCATCAGCTGTTAATTTTGCACTCAAACTCCAGTTTGAACCGTCAAAATCAAACACATAGGCCGCACCCGCTGATGGAAATAATTCACTGTCCCTAATAGACCCAATCAAGGCTCGATTACCTGACAGACTCACTGATTGACCAAATTGAGCATCTGCTGCGCCATCATCAGCAGTCAACTTTGCAGTTTGATTCCATTGGATGCCATTGAAATCAAAAACATAAGCTGCACCAGAATATACACCTGAACTGGTATCCCCATACGCCCCAACCAATGCCCGATCACCAGACAAACTTATTGAATATCCAAAATTACCATTTTGAGCCCCATCACTTGCTATCAGTTTTGTACTTTGGTTCCAATTTGTACCATCAAAATCGAAAACATAAACTGAACCCGAATAAAAACCTAAGTCATCATCCCCATAAGCACCTACCAAAGCTCGATCACCAAATAAACTCACTGAATAACCCAAATAATCAGCTTTTGCCGCATCACTGGCAGTTAACTTGGCACTTTGAATCCAATTGGTACCATCAAAATCAAAAACATAAGCTGAGCCTGTATTTAAATCCGTACCTTCATCATCTCCACGAGCACCAACCAAAGCCCTGTTCTCAAACAAGCTAACCGATNTGCCAAATAAGTCATAATCTGAGCCATCAATAGCTGTCAACTTAGCAGTTTGAACCCATTGGACACCATCAAAATCAAAAATATAAGCAGCCCCCCTTTCATTATCATCAGCATCAGCTCCAACCAAAGCGCGATCACCGAAAACGCTCACAGAAATTCCCAAACGATCACCCGTTGTGACATCATCAGCCACAAGTTTGTAGTAACCTATCGCACCTTTTAAATTTGACCATGACTGATCACTGATACCATCAGGTTGTATGTTATCTGGAATTGAACCAGCATGAGTGATGGTCAACAAACTTAACGAACAGACAATCACTAAATAGGGTAATTTATACATCTAATCCTCACAATCATGAATCAAGTTAAATAGAAATTATGAACACATCGCTTAACATACATTGAAGATAATGCAATATGCCTTTAATTTAATAAGCGATATCAGATACACAAATCCCTCATTTTTTTGAGANTTATTTTTATTCCTCAAATCCATGCTTGAATATAAAGTCATATAAATTGTTTTGAATTTCAAAAACTTGAGCCTCACCTTTAGTATCACTCTTGCCGGGAGCCCCTATCAGGCCTTTATTATCTGATAAGCTTACTGAATATCCAAAAACACCGCCTTCTTCAGCAGCTGAATCAGTCAACGCGGTAGTTTGAATCCAATGAGTTCCATTCAATTCATAAACATAAGCTGAACCTGAAGATGAAAGCAAAGCACTGGCATAATATGCACCAATTAAAGCTCGGTCACCAAACAAGCTCACTGACTGACCAAACCCATCAAATGGTTTACCATCATCAGCTGTTAACTTGGTGGTTTGAACCCAGTGGGTACCATTAAAATCGAAAATATAAGCCGATCCTAAATTATCATCCTGATAAGCACCAATCAAAGCACGGTCACCAAACAAGCTTACAGATCTACCAAAAGAATCATTCGTTGCACCATCATCAGCTGTCAGCTTGGCAGATTGAACCCAATGGGTACCATCAAAATCGAAAACAAACGCTGAACCTGTATCACCACGATAAGCCCCAATTAAAACACGGCCATCTTGTAAACTTACTGACCCTCCAAAACGATCATTTTCAGTAGGTTCATCAGCTACCAACTTATCAACTTGAATCCAAGTTGAATCATTTAATTCAAAAACATAAACAGCACCCCCGTCTGAAGCTGATTCATCATGTCCCTCAGCCCCAACCATAGCAAGGTTACCAAACAAACTCACAGACCCGCCAAATTCATCAAATCTATTAGCATCTTCAGAGGTTAACTTGGCACTTTGAACCCAATGGCTACCATCAAAATCAAAAACATAAGCTGATCCTATATTATCATCACGATTAGCCCCAATTAAAGCTCGATCACCAAACAGGCTCACCGACCAACCAAAATTATCGTACATTTCACCATCATCAGCGGTTAACTTGGCGCTTTGAATCCAGTTATTACCATCATAATCAAAAATATAAGCAGCACCAGCATTCATAGCTGAGCCATCAGCTCCCATTGCACCAATTAAAGCACGATCAGCAGACACACTCACCGACCAACCAAAACTATCACCTGTAAGGCCATCATCTGCCATAAGCTTGTAAGCATCTAACGCATCTGTTAAATTTGACCATGTCTGATCACTGATACCATCAGGCTGTATATTATCTGGAAAAGAACGGGCATAGGTATTGATCGTCAAACTTAATAAACTGACTATCACTAAATAGGGTATTTTATACATCGTATCCTCACTGTCATTAACCAAGTTAAATAGAAATCAAAAGCACATCACTCAACTCACATTGAACAAAATACAACATGCCTTTAATTAGATAAGCGAAATCAGAGTCACAAAGCCCTCAATTTTTTACGAATTAATTTTTACTGTTGTGGTTTTGTTGTAAAGATCAGTAGCAACCAAATGCCAAAGACCATAAATACTTTCAAAACAGTTGGGAACAACTTTGAATAACAGCTATAGGGATATAGCTGTGCCCTGCATCAACTTACAGATAAGGTTAACCANAAAAATGGGTTTGAATCATATCAATTGAAANAAGTTACTGATGTTCAAAAGTTATGGTGGTGGGCAGAGCCCACCCTACGTGGCTTTTATTTTAAATCAACGTCCCTGACCCCATTGATTACAAACTATTTAAAAAATATAAGTCAGTAAAACTGGCTGAGCTTGTTACTGGTTATATAGCTGATGTCAAGCCCTGCTTCGTGGTGCTTATCATCATACCCTTATAACACGTTAATCACTGCATTTAACGAATAACATGGATTACATATGAAGCATATCAAGTTATTAAGTATTTTGACTTTCTGCCTATTGGGCACACAAGGTGTCGCTGGACAAAATAAAGGAATGGGCGTACATGTTAACAGCGCGCTTCAAGAAGGTAAATTAACTGCATTTGATGGTATGGCTGATGATTATTATGGCCAGTCAGTCAGTCTTTCAAACAACCGTGCTGTGGTGGGCGCTGCTTTTCATGATTTAACAGTGAACGAAATACCAATCAATAATGCCGGTGCCGTTTATTATTATGAATTTGAGAATAACAACTGGGTTTTTAAGCAGAAAATAACTGCCAGTGATCCAGAAANCAATGATCAATTCGGCGATGAAGTCAGCTTATTTGGCAATCAATTGATGGTTGGCTCACTCAGAAATGATGAAGTCCGTGCCGATGGGGGTGCGGTATATGTTTATGAATTCGTCAATTCAAGCTGGGTAGAAACACAAAAACTAACCGCCTCAGATGCCGCCCATGGTGATTGGTTTGGACAAACCATTACCATCAATCAAGACACAGCCATGATCAGCGCGACCGGTGATGATGACTTGGGTAATCGTTCAGGTAAGATTTATGTGTTTAATTATGACGGTCAAAACTGGGTAGAAGTTCAGCAGTTGACAGCCAGTAATGGAACAGACAACACCCGCTTAGGTGCATCAATCAGTTTGTCAGATAACCGCATGGTAGCTGGTGCAAGCTACCACCCAACCAATGGCATTGAAGGTGGTGCTGCATACNTATTTGAGTACAACAGTGCCAACAACATGTGGCAAGAAACACAACAATTATTGGCCGATGTCATTTTAGACGCCGCCATCTTTGGTCACGCTGTGAGTTTATCTGGAGACCGTATTTTAATCGGTGCCACCGGAGATGAAGGAAACGTTGTTGAATCAGGCGCAGCCTATCTTTTTGAATACAACGGCCAAAGCTGGTCATTAAGCCTAAAATTGACAGAACTTGCATTAGATGCAATGGATGAATATGGCTCTGCGGTCAGTGTTGTCGGTGACAGGCTTTATATCGGCGCCCAAAATGCCGGATTCAATGGTGCCTATTCGGGTGTGGTCTATGTTTATGACCTGCTTGGCAACGACTGGACCCAAACCGATGAGATTTTCGGCCTTGATACCAACGCCCGAGATGAATTTGGCGTATCCATCAGCACTGACGGNGGTCAGGTTTTGATTGGCGCNCACAGAGACACCGCAATCGCTAACAACGGCGGCTCAGCTTATGTCATGGAAGCTTCTTTCCCTGTTAAAGTCACTGTATCAGGCTTGTCAGCTGAAAACTCTCTGGTATTACAAAATAATGGCGGCGACGATTTATTGGTTACCGAAAATAGCACCCAGATGTTTCAAACACAAATGTATACAGGCGAGATTTACACCGTCAGTGTTGCCACACACCCCAGCAGCCCTAACCAAACCTGTGCCGTAAAACAAACGGAAAGCCAGATCAATGCCGAAGGTCAAAACAACGTCGAAGTCGTTTGTGTCTACACGCCCTACTTTGTCGCCGGTAACGTCCTCAACTTAATTGATGAAAACCAACTGATCCTACAAAATAACCAAAGCGACGACCTGATGATCACTCAAAAAGGCGCCTTCATATTCCCACTGCCTTTGAATGACCTACAAACATACCAAGTCACCATAGCCAGCATGCCCAATGACCCGATACAACCGTGTACGGTACTCAATGGCCAAGGTGTGATTGATGGCCAANACATCAACAATGTAGTAATCTCCTGCGAACCAGGCNATGATCTGATCTTCAAAAATGGCTTTGAGACATTGGAAAATTGAATGGAACCAATTTGGTTAAAGGTTAGATAATAAATAAGGCCGCCTGAATGGGCGGCCCTTGTGTTGGTGGAGACGGCGAACGCCGAAGTAATTAGTAAGTTCATAGGTATATATCATTATAGATAATTTAAGCTCAAATAAAACTCGTTGTTACCACAGGCATTACCACATATAACCATCATTGCATCAGCCGTTTTGTTAAATTAAATTTGAGTTTAAAGCTTGTTTAGACAAGTTGGATTCTCAAAACAGACTACAAACATAACATTATGAGGTAATAAAGTGATAACAGAAAAAGCTAAAGCCTGACTGCAATAGTCGGCTCACAATACTAATTCATTAATCATAGTGACATTATCCTCAAATAATTGACTATGATGAATAGTGGATTTCTGAAAAAGATATTAATTTTTTCTTACAATTAAAATTCATATACAATAAAGTTGTATGAATTACTGACCAACGATAATTTAGAGGTAATTATGAGAATAATATTTATACTGCTTTTGTTTTCAGCAGTAGCTGAATCACATGAATGTTCAATAATTGACGACTCATTAAAAAGGCTTGCATGTTTCGATGCAGCCTTTCCTAAAGAACAAGCAGAATCAGATTTTTCAAATGAAATACAAGATGATAATATTTACGGTGCGCTGAAAGAAGAAAATGATGTAATAATTGGTAGTTGGCTACTGAAAAACAATGTAGATGAAATGACTGGAAAAACATCATGGCAAGCTATAAACATGAATAAAGAGCTTGATGCTGTAAATGGCTTGAGCTTGTTGCTAAGCTGTGGCTTTCGTAAGGAACCATTTATTGGGATATTTTCTCCAAAGTACCTTGGGCTTACAGGTAAAGAGATGTTAGTTAAAGTTAAATTTGGTGAAGAAGATGTTTACAGTGAATCTTGGATAAAAAGCACAAGAAACGCATTAACAAGAAATTATTCAAACAAGAAAAATGTTAAGTTTTTAAAGAAGCTGCTTTCAAACACAGAACTGATGCTTAGGGTGGCTCCATATAATTCTGGCTATGTAACAAGCTCTTTTGATTTAACTGGCATAACTGACATAATAAAGAAAATTAGGAAGGAATGCCCAGCAAAAGAAAAATACTGGGAGAGCTAACCTTCATTCGCAAGTAGAAGGAGAAGATTAAGCCTCTTGATTACTTCGGTTCGGTGGTCTATTTCCTTTCCTTTTATTAGAATTGATTTTCGCATAGATACCTTCTTTACGGGCTGCTGATGCTTTAATTTTCTGTCGTGATATAAGTGATAAACCTGCATAGGCACAATATGAGTTAAATTGAGTAATCAGAATGCCCTGTGGAATATCGCCACTTTTCCATATTTCATTAAGCTTAGATTCAATCAAACACAGTTGCTGAACGTAGCTTATATCCAACTCAGTGAGCATCTGGTGAGCTAAAAGTAACCTGCCCTTGTCTTGATATATTTTAACCGTTTCATCACTCCACCATTCTGGTGGTTCTGGTAGCTCGGTCAATGTTTTTACTTGAACGCTGTCTGGCAAATAGCGGTCTTTGTGCCTTTCACCTTTCAGTGAGCGTATGTTATTGGGTTCTGGTATTCTTGCCATCTTCAAAACTCCAGTTAAGTTCTTTTAGCCAGTTGATGCGGTTGTTCACATTTGAGTCAATTTCCATATCATCACAAAATGATTTGTAACGTTGGTTTAACTCAATATCTATGGGCAAACCCTTTACCCTCTCCATCACTACCCGATATTCGACATGAGCAAACATATATAAATATTCAATGCTTGTCTTTAACAAGCAATTTCCTTCAAGATAATATTCACATATATGCTCGAATAGCTTTGCTGTGGTTGGGTTCATCCACTCTGGTGGTTCTGGTATTTCAGTGTATAAGTTTTCTGGTGTAAGTAATTTGTCTTCTATACTCATTTTTAAACTCTCAAATTCTGGCACTGTAAAAATATGTCGGGGCGCTCGTTTTTCCATGCAAGGGCAAAAAGACTTTTTCACCCCCTCGTGGGGTCTGTTTTTGAAGTGACGGCGCAAATCAATATCATTTATCAATTTGCTACCGCCACCAGTGCTTAGTCATCTTTTATTATTTACCTGCACAATTCAATCAAAGGTAAATTTGGTTGCCATTGCAATACCCTTGTAAGCGTTTGCTGATAAGGGTTTGAATGGGTTTTTAAGTGCCTTTAGCTTCATCACTTTCTTAAACTTAAACTTAAACAGGAAAAATCAAATCAATTCGACCTCAGTCACTTTTGAATAAATCAGTTGATGAGGGTGTTGTTTCTGTTTTCGGTTCTTTGTAACATCTTTGACCGTAATCTTATAAACACTATCAAGTTTAGATAGTGGTAATCGATCGGGTCTGATTATTGGTGACTCTGGATTAAGCCTATAAAATAAGTCCATTAAATCGCCACGAGGGGAGGCAATGAAGCCTCCTTTTTCTCGAGTGCTGCCCTTGTGCCTCTTTACTCCAAAAAACATCGGAACGTGTTTACCGTTGTATTTACCAGCATCAATGATATTGAATATCAAAGCCAGTCTATGAGCGGCCATATACTTGTATGTAACCCAAGTCTCACATACAGCTTGATATTTACCTTCAGGATACCTTAACCAGCCATCATATTTATATTTGGTTGGCAACCCGGCAAAGTCATTGTTTAAATTTACAATCTCACCCATTGGAATCACCTTTATGGCCTTTGTACCAATATGTTGCCAGACCGTTCTTATTCCAGTCCTGGGTTTTCTCTATGATGTGACAGGCTTCTTTTAATTCGCTGATACGCTTTGCGCCGGAATAATAGCCCATGTTACGCATTTGCTCAGAACTGATGTGACCATCACGTTTTAATATAGCCAGAATCGTGTCACATTGGCTTACACGGCTTTTCATGCGTTGTTTGACCTGTTTGCCAGTGGGCGGTGGATTCTTGGACTGGTTGCTGTTAAAATTGCTCGTAGATGAGCTTTCAGTAATAGACATATATTGTCGCCTATAGATAGGTTTATTGAAAAGCAACTCCAAAGCCTTTATCAAATCTCTTGCAGGGGAATAGTTAAAGGCTTTTTTGTTACGGCGCGTTACAAAACACAAAGAATTAGCAAACATTATGCTACCTCTTTGTTACTTTGTTCTTTAATCCAGTTCTGGATTTCAGATAATTTCCAAGCGCGACTTCTTGAGCCGATAGGTATGCTGAGCGGAAATTGTGGAGGGTTGGCAGCCATATCCATGTAGATAGCTGACCTTGACTTGCCAGTCATGTCCATAACATCAGGCAAACGTAATAATTTTTCAACCATGTTAAAACCTCATTAGTTTCGTTTAATAATCCAAACATTTCTAAATAGATTTGTTTGGCCACGGTTGAATTATGTGGGATGATTTTGATTTAATCTGGGAACGGTTTTAGTAAAGGAAAATGTACCCAGTTTTTTGATTGGTTAAAAGGGTTGGCCGATGAGCTTTTTCCAACCTCCATTAATTAAGTTCTTTGTATTTTCTATTATACGCTTATACCTTGTGTTATCGTCTTCAAATAAGGTGTCTTCAGTTAAATCAAAGCCTTCTTCTGCTTTAGCTTTCTTTTGATAACCATCATAACAATAAGACAAAAATTTTCTTTTTATCTGAGAAGGTTTTACACCCATCATTTTCAAATCAAAACAAGCCAAACCAATCGCCCATGTATCAAACTTGTTATATTTATTGAAGTCGGTTTCTTTGATTTTTCTATTAGTCTTTAATTCATTAATAGCTGATTCTATTTGACTCATTATTTTTGCAGTTGGCATTTCCAAATTCACCAAAAATGAAGCCAAATTTTTTATTGGCTCAATAGATTCAATAAATAGGTCTTTATCACCTGTTGATTTGAAGTAGGTTTTTCCTGCACCATTGGGATTATATACATTGGTCTCAATTGGATATTGTTTTGCAATTTCTGATTTTTTTAATCGAGGCGCATATTTCATATTCCACAGATTTTGCGCATCTACTGCTGAACATATATTTTTTTCTATTACTTCACTTTCAAACTCGTTTAGAAGATTTACATTCAATTCGGAGGGATTGTACACTTCATCTTTTATTTGCAATGCGTTACTTTTCTCTAAATATTTATTTGTATAAGCATCAATATAGCCTGAAATGGCTCTGACTCCATGCTCATTAACTTTATAAACGCCATCTACCCAATGAGCAAAGCCCTCCTTGTATGCTTTTTTTTGATTTGAACTGATTATATGGGTAATACCCTTTGCCTTAGTTTCTTGACGGATAGCGAATTGATAAGCCCATTTCCTTAAATCTCTTTCATTGCTAAGGTTCAGATAAAACTCATATTCAAAATCATCTGGCAAACCTTTAATTTCATCGAGGTTTGAGGGAATCCACATACTCATTTCTGCACCTGTATCAATTTGCCTTTGTTGGTTTTATTGAATGATTCAAAGAACAGGTCAAAGGGTTCTTGTTTGCCATCAATCCAGTTGCTGTACCACTGCATCAAGCAGATTCTGTGTGGTAGGTATTCGCTTCGATTGTAAGCCGCTCTTACTTTGTCTCCTGCTGTGTGTGCCAGTTGCCTTTCAATCACATCAGGGTTTACCTGTTGCTCATTGGCAAGGCTTGAGAAAGTAGCTCTTAGGCCGTGCGCCGTTGTTTTTTGCCACATCCCGATATTTTTAAGCATGACAATTGCAGCATTTTCTGACACTGGCTGGAGATGTGGTTTGTGGTTACTTGCAAATATGAATGGATAATGACCGTTAATGGTTTGTAGCTCTTTGAGAACTTCAACGACTTGGTCTGACAAAGGTACAACATGAGATTTACTGGCTTTCATTCTGGCTTCTGGTATTGTCCAAAGTCTTTTATTCCAATCTATTTCTGACCATTGGGCTAAACGTGCTTCACTGTGGCGTACGAAAGTGTGAACCAAGAATTTTAATAGTAGCTTAGTAGTCATAAAGCCGTTGTAAGTATCTATACGGCGCATCAACTCAGGCAGTTCATCATGTGGCAATGCTCTTAAATGCTGTTCAGGTACTTTTTTAAATGATGTGCTTTTAATTTTGGCTGCTGGGTTTTCATTAATTATCTTGTAAGTGTCAATCACGTACCAAAATACCGACTCTAAACGCTGTCTGAGCTTCCTGAGTGCCGTTAATGGTGGGTTAGGGCGTTGCTCTATGTCTTTGAGCAATTCCATCAAATCAAACCGCTCAATACTGTCAATTGGCCTTTTACCAATAACAGGAAAGGCAAACCTTTGTAATGAACTCATGACCTCAGTTTTATGCTTTTCACTCCATTCTGGTGATTTGATGTTGTGCCACTCCTTTGCCATTTTCTCAAAAGTGTACTTTTGCTTTCTATCACTTTCAATTTGTTCTTGTTCAAGCCTTTTTAATTCTGCTTTGGCTTCTGCTTGTCTTTCCTTTTGAATGCGTTCTTGTTCATCAAATGGGTCAATGCCATTTTTAATAAGTTCCTTGTTTCCCCTGTAGAGTTCTTTGGCTTTAGATAATGAAGTTTCTGGATATGCACCGTAAGACAAAACACGTCTCACATTTTTGCCATCTATGTTTTTAATGCTGTATTGATGTTGCCATAGCTTTGCGCCGTTTTTCCGCATCAACACATAAAGGCCAACATCGACACCAAACTTCCACTGATTAGGAATGGTTTTGTTTTTGCCTTTGTAATTTTCATACTTCAGGGCTTTGATTGTTGTATCTTTGATAACTGCCATAGAATCACCATTTTTACGCCGTTACCACAGTTAAATGACTTGTTACCACATCCATTACCACAGTTAAAGGCGGTTCTTATTGAATTTCTTTGGACGTTATTATACCACAAGATGCTATAAAAGCATTGATATACATAGGTTTGGTGGAAATTATGGTACGTCCTTGTACCTGTAATTGGTGGAGACGGCGGGAATCGAACCCGCGTCCGCAAGTCCTCTGCTTGAGGCTCTACATGCTTAGTTTCGGCTTTTAATCTTATGTTAATGACTCCGCCTAACAGGATTCACCAACACCAGTTCAGATTTAGTTTAACCCGTTGCGTCTAAACAGCACAACGAGCGATCTTGCTGGTTATGACGGACATTCCACGAACGCAAGAAATCGCGGGTGCCCGTTAGCATTAAGCTGCTAAAGCGTAGTTATCGTCGTTTGCAACTATAACTTTGAAATTGAGATTAACGAGGTGAATTTCGCCCTCGGCATGCACCTACAAGTTTCGTAACCCACGTCGAAGCCAGGTCGTCCCCTTGTATCTNTAGAAAAGATATGGTGTTTAAACCAAATATTTCAAGTCTGGCAATTGTAACATTGATTGTTTTAATGGCAATGAATATTAAAAAACCCGGTCTATTATTCAGGTTCTGCTTTATTTAATTGGTTTCGAATGAATATGTAGTTTGATTAGCCTAATAAGGTGGGTAATGTCAGTATTTGAGGTACTTGTTTTATGAGGTAAAAATACTAAGCTACTTGAGCTGTGATTAATGGTGGTACTTATGAAGTTTAGACGATAAAAATACGCTCATAANTTTTGAAAACATAAAATAAATTCAAATACCNACCATTGGCCTATTGAATTTTTATACATATCAACTTATATTCGCCACATGANTTCTAAATACATTCACGGCATATTATTTNTATTCCTGGTCGCTTTGACGGCCAATATGGTGCATGTGATTAGCATTCATGACAATGATGTTGTTTGTGAGATTTGTTTACACATTCAAAGTAACCATGATTTTGATGCTGTTGCTGATTCAGATACTTTCATTGAACCATTACCAACAGCTCAACATGCACAAACTTGGCATTCGGTTTTTATCAGCCGTTCAGTCGCACAACATGCTGCCATTCGCGCCCCTCCTATTCTCAGTTAATTCCTACACAAATTAACCACCAACTTCACAGTTGAATTTTTAATCTATGGCATTGGATGTCATATTTAAACGAGAATAATCAATGAAAAGAACTTACTTTTTATGGCTGCTCATTCCAGCAGTGGCTATGGCACAAAACAATGACCTCAACGGTCTTATTATTAACAAACAAGGCCAAACCATTAATCAGGCCACGGTACGAATTCATGGAACAGATTTGGTAACAACATCTGACCAAGAGGGTCAGTTTTCTTTTAAAGACTTGTCACCTGGTAATTATGAATTTGATATCGAAATTTC
>JGI24723J26617_10001138_pt1 | contig 24126 bp, 19 predicted proteins | sample Cruoilmetagenom6_FD_26617 | JGI IMG/M metagenome (IMG submission 26617)
GCCGGTTCACTCGGCCGCCGGGACACTTTCGCAGATATTGGGCAAAGCCTCGCAAGCCATTTCGANCTNGANCCGATGGACTACGGCACCAGCTTTATTCCCGCCAGGAATTAGGCACGCGCACGGCAATGACGTGACCTTCAGCGGTCTGTGTCTCACCCGAGAAGAATTTGCACCGGATAATGGTCTTGCGCTCACCGCATTCTTCGATGGTGGCGCGTAAGGTGACATCCATTCCGATCGGTGTGGGCGCCAGGAAATTCACTTCCAGCTTACCGGTAACGCACCAGATCTCCTCACCTTCGCCGGGCTCGCGACTCTCCTGGCGGTAATAGTTGGAGATCGCTGTACCAACGCTGTGGCAGTCGATCAGGCTGGCTATAGTGCCGCCGTAGAGATACTGCTCCGGGCCGGCGCACTGTTCGGGGCGCGGCGTGTAGACGCAAACGGTTTCGTCACCGTGCCAGTGACTCTTGATTTGCATGCCATCAGGATTGTCCGCCCCACAGCCATAACAGTGGTTGTGGGTCAGCTGGTCCTGAATCGCTGTCATTCCGCGTTACCGGCGGTTGCTCTCTCGCAACTAGTCCCCAGCCACGCGGCGACGGCAATAGCGACCACGGCCGCAATGATGAACCAGGCCGGGTGCGGAATCATGGCGACGTTGAGGGCGGTGGCGACGAGCATGACCATGCCAACAAACATCGCGAAAACCCTGGGCATCATGGTGCCAATGGCGCACGCGGCGCAGGTACCGACGGCGGTACCGATGAAATATGATGCGATGACGAACAGCAGAGCGCCGATCGGTAATGTCTCGACGTAGGCTTTCATGACCTCAATATCATTGAAGTCGATTTCCGTCGGAGGTGGATAAACAGCATGGCCGATTTTCTGCACCAGCCAGACTGACAGCATTGCAATGAGTACGCCGGCAAGCCCGGCGCCAATATTCCTGCCCATGATCGGCTCCTGAGTATCTACTGCGCCTGGTTTCTCATCCGTAGCGCGGCCTGGATTCGAGCTGCAAATTCGGTCGCTTCCAGGGCGACGCGATCGGTGTCGATGGTGAGCATCTCGCGCTCTTTCATCAGGACCTTGCCGTCCACGACGACGGACGCAACATCCTGTTCGTCAGTGACATACACGAGATGTGAAACGACGTCGTAGGTGGGTACATGATGCACGTCATCGAAGGCCACCTGGATCAGGTCGGCGCGTTTGCCGACTTCCAGCGATCCAACCTTGTCTCCGAGCCCGATAGCGACAGCGCCGTCACGCGTAGCCATGCCAAGCACGGTCGTTGCGGGCAGGACCTCAGGGTTCATGCGGTCGACTTTTTGCAGAAGCGATGCAAGCCGCATCTCCTCCCACATGTCCAGGTCGTTGTTGCTTGCCGCGCCGTCCGTCCCCAGGCCGATGCGTACGCCTGCCTCGAGCATCTCGGCGATTGGTGCGATGCCGGATGCGATCTTCATGTTCGACGTCGGGTTGTGAATCACGCCGACCTTGCGTTTAGCGAGAATCGGGATTTCTTCTTGCGTTGGCCAAACCACGTGCGCCGCAATGGTCGGCCCGTCGAAAAAGCCAATCGACTCGTACATATCGATACTGGTCGTGCCGTACGTGTCCTTCGCATATTGCACTTCAAATGGCGATTCCGAAATATGAATACTGATCGGCACGCCGTACCGCATCGCGGCGGCACGCGTAGCCGCAAGCTGTTCGGCGTTCAACGTGTAGTTCGCGTGCGGACCGAAGATAGGTGTGATGCGCGAGTTTTTCCCCTGCCAGCGCTCGATGAAGCCATTGCCCTTGGCAATAGAGTCGGCCGCGTTCTCCGCATCGGGGCTGCGTTGGTCAATAACTGTTGCCGATATCAACGCACGCATGCCGCAGCTGTCGACAACTTCCGCGATCGTGTCCGGGTAGTAGTACATATCGACAAAGGTCGTCGTACCGCCGCGGATCATCTCCCAGCAGGCGAGCTCTGTACCAATACGCACGAACTCCGTGTCCACAAACTCGACTTCGGCCGGGAAGATGTAGTTCTGCAGCCAATCCATGAGCGCAAGGTCGTCGGCAACGCCACGTAGCAGGGTCATCGCCGCGTGCGAATGCCCGTTAACGATGCCAGGCATGACGATGCGTTTGTCGCCATCGAGTGTCTCAACGGCCGAGTACGTCGCTTTAATATCTGCGGCGTCGCCAATGGCGAGAATGATGCCTTCGTCGATAGCGATCGCGCCGTCTTTGATGACGGTTCCCTGCGCATCCATCGTAACGATGTGTGTGCCGGTTACGATCAGGTCGATAGCGCCCGGATCAGGCGCTGACGAGTCCTCGGGGGCAGGTGAACAGGCTGCCAGAAGCACAACGAGGAATAGAACGAAGGGGCAACCGAAGTTGCCCCTTCTGTTTGAGCCAAAAACACTGCAATTCATCAGAAGCGGAACCTCACACCCAACTGGATGCGATAGACCGACGGGATGCGTGCGATAGCCTGGCTCGGCACAACGGTTTGCGGCGAATTATCGTACGAAGCGTTCGGCGTGTATTCGTACTGGTTGCCGACGATGGAAACCGTGGCCGGTGCCACGTTGGACGGCGCGGTGTAGGTCGCGATCTGGCCCCAGTCGTCATTGATCAGGTTACCGAGGTTCTCGATATCGAAGAACAGGTCGAAGGACGAGTCCCCAAACGCTCTGATTTCCTGCTGCAGGCGCAGGCTGACGATATTGACCCATTCCGCCTCGCAATTGTTGCGCGGCACGATCGAGCCACGATGTCCCGCGAGACACCCTTCCGTGGAGATGAACGTGTCAAGGTCCGCCAGGAACGCCGGATCGCCGGTGACCAACGGGTCACTCGTGCCGGTTGGAACATAGAATAATTGCGAACCGGGATTATCACCTTCGCTACCAAAGTCGGCGAGGAAGGTGCCGCCGAAAGCGGAGTTGCCGCTGCCGAACACGTAGCTGTAGTGGCGTCCTGAACGGCCCGCGTAGGTCAGACCGAGCGAGGTCATGTTGTCGCCAAAGAGCTCTTTCTGCCAGCGCAGCGTGCCCGTGATGCGGTGTTCAACTTCGTAGCGAGATGGCGCGACCGACGGATTGTTCAGGTCGGTTTGCGGATCCATTGCGTAGGACTCAAAGCCAACGAAGCGGTTGTAGGACCGCAGCTCATCAACGTCCTGCCATGTGTAGCCGAGATTCAGATCCCAGACGCCGAAGTTCGTGTCGAACAGCTTCGACAGGCTGGTCGTAATGATCGTGCTCTCGCCCTGGCCTGTGTTGCTCACGATGTAGTCGCCATCGGCGGGGAAGTCGTAGATCGGGCGGCCGTCCGGTGCGGTGCCAACCGGCGTTCGGCGCCCTTCGTAGACGTTGTAACCGTGCTTGACGTTGGACAATACGACGTCTGCGTTGATGATCCAGTCGTCGCCAAGTACATATTCAGCACCGAGGCTGTATTTCCACGTACTCAGGATCTCGAAGTCCGGAGAGATTGCGTCGACAGCCACATCCGGGTTGAAGCCGATGAACGGTTGCAGATGAGTGTACGCAGCGTTCGGGTCCGGCAGGGCCTGGACAGCGTTGTCGATTGCGTCGCTGACGGGTGGGCCGAAGAATGGCGCGAGGAAGCTCGCGAAGGTACGCGTAACACCGTTACCCGAGTAGCTGTTGCCGAGCATGATCAACGGCGTGCCGCCGCCGAACAGGCCAGCGCCGCCGCGCACGGTCAGGCGATCGTTAACGTCGTACGTAAATCCGAAGCGTGGCAGGAGGAGGTCCTTGCCATCGAGATTCTCGGTGTTCGAGAACGAATTGCGCGCGCCGAATGCGGTATTCATCGGAATTGCGCTGCCGTTCTTGTATTTGTCGAATCGGAAGCCGAAGTTCATCGTCAACTCGTCGCTCGGCGTCCATTCATCCTGGACGTAGAAGCTGTTAACTGCCATCTCGAAGTTGGCTTCAGCGTTGATCGGGTTGTTGTCCGTGTTTACGTTGGCGTTGCCGTACAGCACGAAGCCGACGTTGCGTGCCTCGAGATCGTCGAGCGAGAAGAAATTATAGTTGCCTTTCGAAAACGGCACGAACAGGTTGCGAACCTCGTGCTCCTCTCTTTCATAGCCTGCAGTCAGCAAATGATCGCCAAGCTGCCAGTCGGCTTTAAGGCGAATCTGCTGCGAATCGTTGTCGAGTTCGTTGGCATGACGGAAGCGGTCGCCACCGGCCGCGATCGTACCGCCGGCCAGGGTGAAAATCGTGAAGTCAGGCGTTGTCGTATCGACGCTGATCTGGCGATTCTCGACATTCTTGAAGCCGAACTTCACTTCGGTGGAGAACGTATCCGTCCAGTTCGAGAACAGGTGTGCCGAAAAGGCCGAGAGTTTCTCGTTAATGTTGTAGCGGTTCGACTGCAGAACGGCAACTTCAGGGAAGTCGTCAAACAGCACGTCACCGTCCGCAGACTGGTAGGTCGCCACGGCACGATGATCGTCATTGATGTTCAGGTCGAGTTTGAGCAGGATCTTCTCATCCTGATCATCGTCGCTGGCCGCAAACGGGCCCGGGTCAAAACCGTACTCGGATTGCAGGATGCTGCGTGCCCGGTCGACATCGACCTGTTCGACGCCGGCAATCTTGTCGATTGTCTGCGAGTTGGACGGCCTTGTCGTCTCGAATTTTTCGTAGTTCGCGAAGAAGAACAACTTGTCCTTGATGATGGGTCCGCCAAGTGTGAAGCCGTAGGTGTCTTCACTAAAGTCACCTATGCCCAGTTTGACACCCTTCGAATCGTCACCGGTCATGCTGTCATCTGTCGAGAACGCGAACACGCTGCCCTCAAAGTCATTCGTGCCGGATTTCGTGACGATATTGATGTTGCCGCCGATGAAGTTGCCGTATGTCACGTCATACGGTGCAATATTGACGTTGATGGCTTCGATCGCATCGATCGAAATCGGCGTACGCTGTGTCGCGGAGGCGTTCTTCGACAGGCCGAAATTGTCGTTCTGGGCGACGCCGTCGATCGTAACGCTGTTAAAGCGGAAGTTCTGGCCGGCCATTGATACGGCGGGCCCGCGTGCGACGCTATTGTCGACAAGGATCTGTGGCTCGGTTGCGAGCGTACTGATGAAGTCCCTGTTTACGGACGGAATGGCCTCGATGGTATCGCGGTCGAAGTCCCGACCGACGCCGACGCGGAGCTCTTGTCCCATCTGCTGCGCGACAACCCGAATCTCCTCGATGACTTCACTCTGGGTACGGATATGGACGACTTCCGTTTCGTCGAGCTGGATGTAGATGTCACCGACCGCTTGCGCGGAAACAGATGCTCCCGGCGCGAGGCGGACCTCATAGGGACCACCGACCGCAAGGCCACGTGCGTTGGCCACACCGGACGCGTTTGATGTTACGGTTACGTTTCGACCCGTCGGTAAGTGTCGAATCTGGACCGGTACGTTCCCAGCGGCACTGCCGGATTCACCGGTAACAACGACGCGGATAGAAGACGTCGTATTTTGTGCGTGCGCGACACCGATCGCCAGTGAAATAGTGAACAGGAAAGAAAAGAAAAGTCGTGCGGTTAGAGTTCGAATCATGTTTTTCCCCGCCTTGTTGTTTGAATTTGGGTGCTATTCTTAAGCACTGCCGAATTATAGCCGAATAAGCCGGCGATCGGTTGCAATTCGGGTGGCGGTCGCCTCGATGGGAGAGAGCGTTATTCAGTCCATTCCGACATTTACGGCCCGGAGCTCGGGTGAGCTGACAAGGGACCAGGCCGCCGGGTTTGACGCCAGCGGCGTCATAATTCTCAAGGACTACGTGGCGGCTGACGACTGCCTGCATCTGAAAGCAAGGGTGCGCGAACTGATCGACGAGTTTGATCCGGAATCGGTCCGCACAGTTTTCTCCACGACCAGGCAGACTCAGCTGAATGACCATTACTTCTACGAATCGGGTGACAAGATTCGATTCTTTTTCGAGGACGGGGCATTCGACGACGCAGGTGTGCTGCGCCAGTCAAAACACCAAAGCCTAAACAAGATGGGGCATGCCATGCACGATCTTGACCCGGTGTTTGACGCATTCTCGCGGACGCCAAAACTCGCGAGAACGGTCGCAAGCCTTGGGTTCAGGGATCCAGCCATTATTCAGTCGATGTATATCTTCAAACCCCCTGGTATTGGTGGCGAAGTGACTTGTCACCAGGACTCGACATTCATCTACACCGAACCGGAATCCTGTATCGGCTTCTGGTTTGCAATTGATGAGGCCACTACTCTGAACGGCTGCATGAAGTTTGTCCCTGGTGAGCACAAGAAGCCTCTCAGGCAGCGCAACAGACGACTCGAGGACGGAAAATTCGTAATTGAAACCGTCGACGCCACGCCGTGGCCGGACAGTGGCTGGGTGCAGGCAGAAGCGGGCCCCGGTTCGCTGGTGATCTTCCACGGACGCATGCCTCATCTAAGCGGTCCAAATAGCTCGGAGACATCGCGGCATGCCTATACATTGCACGTGATTGAGAAGCAGAATCACTATCCGGCGGAAAACTGGCTGCAACGCAGCGACGCCTTACCTTTACGCGGTTTTGATCAGGAAAAATAATGCTATTCACGGATGTCATCAGGAAGAAGCGTGACGGCGGGAATCTCAATGACGACGAGATCAGGTTCTTCGTCGACGGTCTTGCCGACGAGAGCTTGCCGGCCGAGCAGGTGTCGGCGCTGGCAATGGCCGTGTTCCTGAATTCCATGAGTTTCGACGAGGCTGCAACGCTGACGCTCGCGATGGCCGCGTCGGGCACTGTCCTTGAGTGGGATCCGCAGTTATACGGTGCACCGATCGTCGATAAACATTCGACCGGCGGCGTTGGTGACAAAGTGAGCTTCATGCTCGCGCCTATCCTGGCGGCCTGCGGCTGCTATGTGCCGATGATCTCCGGCCGGGGGCTCGGCCATACCGGTGGAACCACGGACAAGGCGGAGTCGATCCCGGGCTATAACGCGACGCCCGATCTCGATACATTTCGTGACGTAGTCCGGGCAGTCAACTGCGCGATCATCGGTCAGACGCCGGATCTCGCGCCAGCCGATCGACGCTTCTATTCGATTCGTGATGTAACGGGCACGGTTGAGTCTGTGCCGCTGATCACGGCCTCCATCCTGTCGAAGAAAATTGCGGCGGGCCTGCAAGGGCTTGTCATGGATGTGAAGGTCGGCAGTGGCGCGTTCATGGAGTCAATGGATCGGGCCCGCGAACTGGCGACGAGTATCATCGGCACGGCGGCGAAGGCGGGACTCCAGACGCATGCCGTAATTACGGACATGAACGAGGTACTCGGGAGTACCGTGGGCAACGCGCTGGAAATCGAGGAGTCGATCCTGTTCCTTCGCGACGAGGTCCGCGAGCCGCGCCTCAATGAGGTCACGATGGCCCTGTGTTCGGAGATGCTCATCGTGGCAGGCGAGTCCGGCGATCGGTCGGAAGCGACTGCTCGATGTGAAGCAGCGGTCAGCAGTGGCCGGGCGGCCGAGAAATTCGCGGCGATGGTCGAAGCACTTGGTGGGCCGGGCGATTTGCTTGAGAAACACGCGGGTTACTTGCCGAAAGCACCGCTGATCCGTCCTGTTTTCGCCGAAGGGTTTGTCGCGGCTGTCGACACGCGTGCGGTCGGTAACGCGATCATCGGACTGGGTGGCGGGCGCCGTGAGGTTGGCGAGAAACTGGACCTTTCGGTCGGCTTCAGTGACCTGGTGCCGACGGGTACCGAACTCGACAGTCACACGCCGCTCGCGGTTATCCATGCGGCCTCCGAAGATGACGCCGACAAGGCCGAGCAGAACCTGCGTGCTGCGATATCCCTGGGTGACGAAAAGCCGCCGGAACGCCCCGTGATCTGCGAGATTTTGACCGGCTAGGCACTCTCAATGCGGTATGCTTGGCTTATCCAAGAATAAGAAGATTCGGGTGATTCATGTCCAACTACATCGGCATTGTCGGGATCGTCGTAATCCTTGCAATTGCGTTCCTTTTTTCCAGTAATCGCAAAGCCGTCAACCTGCGAATAGTCGGGGCGGCGCTCGGGCTGCAGATCGTCGTTGCGGTCGTTGTGCTCTATTGGGACATGGGGCGCCGGGGAATCGAGGTCATGAGTGAAGGCGTCATGGCCGTCATCAATTCTTCGAGAGCCGGTATCGAAATGGTATTCGGACCGCTCGCCGACACCAACGTGATCGGATTCAGTTTCGCCATCAACGTATTGCCGATCATTATTTTCTTTTCGGCATTGATGTCGGTTCTGTACCACTTGCGCGTCATGGAATGGATCGTCAAGCTCGTCGGCGGCTTTTTGCACAGGGTGATCGGTACGGGTGCTGTTGAGTCCATGAATGCAGCCGCCAATATCTTCGTCGGGCAAACAGAAGCACCGCTGGCTGTCCGGCCTTACCTGAAGAGCCTGACCGAAGCCCAGATGTTTGCCGTGATGGTGTCCGGGCTTGCGTCGATCGCGGGAACCGTTCTTGCGGGCTATGCAATGATGGGTGCCGAACTCAAGTACCTGCTGGCTGCCGCGTTCATGGCAGCGCCCGGCGGTCTGCTGATGGCGAAGATCGTCATGCCTGACGATCTGGTCGTGAAATCCGGCGGGCGTGAAAAGCTCGTCATGGAAAAGAGTCAGCACAAGAACGTCATACTCGCCGCAGCATCGGGCACAACCGATGGTCTGCGACTTGCGGCGAATATTGGCGCAATGTTGATCGCGTTCGTGGCCTTGATCGCCTTGTTCAACAGCCTGGTGGGCTGGGTCGCTGGCTGGTTCGGTTATGAACTCACGCTGCAGATGATTCTAGGCTGGTTGTTCTCGCCACTGATGTTCCTGCTGAGCGTGCCGTGGGAGGAGGCCCAGGCAGCGGGTGCGCTATTTGGCGAGAAGCTGATTCTCAACGAATTCGTCGCGTTCTCGCACCTGAATGAATACCTGGCAGGTATGTCGCCACGCACCATTGCGATCGCGACGTTCTCGCTGTGCGGTTTTGCGAATCTGTCCTCCATCGCCATCCTGCTCGGTGGCCTCGGTGTGCTGGTACCCGAAAAGCGCGACCTGATCGGACAGCTGGGGCTGAAGGCTGTGCTGGCTGGCTCTCTGTCCAACCTGATGAGTGCTGCACTGGCCGGACTATTGCTGACATTCTAACGACGTGGCGCCGCGCAAGGTCATCATCGATTGTGATCCGGGACAGGACGACGCTGTCGCCCTGTTCCTCGCTTTGGCCTCGCCCGCTGAACTCGACGTACTCGGGATCACGACGGTTGCTGGCAACGTCCCGCTTGAACTGACGCAACGCAACGCGCGCATGATGTGCGATATCACGGGCCATACGGACATGCCTGTCTATGCCGGTTGCGAGAAGCCACTCGTGCTTGACGCGATCACGGCCGAGTACATCCACGGCGCCACGGGCATCGACGGCATCGACGTGTTCGATCCCGAGACACCACTGCAGGACATACATGCGGTCGACTTCATTGTCGAGACCTTGCGCAATGCCGACAAGGGGACAGTTACCTTGATTCCCACGGGTCCGATGACGAATATTGCGAGCGCCATCCGGCGTGACCCGTCGATACTCGATGGCGTGGAACGCATCGTCTCCATGGGTGGTGCAATGCGCGAAGGTGGCAATCGTTCGCCGTCTGCGGAATTCAATATTCTCGTTGACCCGCACGCCGCGGAGGTTGTCTACCAGTGCGGAAAGCCGGTCACGGCCATGGGTCTCGACGTGACTCACCAGGTCTTGTCCACGCGCGAGCGCGTCGCCCGTATTCGCGATGTTGGCAACAAAGTCGCGACCGCGACTGCAGACATGCTGAGCTTCTTCCATCGTTACGATACGAAGAAGTACGGGTCGGAAGGCGCGCCCCTGCATGACCCTTGCACCATAGCCTGGTTGCTGCGCCCCGACCTGTTCAGCACGAAAGCCTGCAACCTGTCTGTCGAAACAGAATCGGAGCTCACGCTGGGGCACACGGCTGTCGACTTTTGGCATGTAACAGAGCGGCCGGACAACGTCGACTGGGTATATGACGTGGATGCAGACGGTTTCTATGACCTGCTGGTTGAGAAACTTGCGGTGTTCGGAGACTGAGTATGCCGACGATTACTGTCATTGGATCGGTCAATCTCGACATCGTCGCCAAGGCAGCAAAATTACCGGCGCCGGGCGAGACGATTACGGATGCCGAGCTGCATCGATTCCCGGGAGGTAAGGGCGCTAACCAGGCGCTCGCCGCGCAGCGCCTTGGGGCCGATGTAAAACTGATCGCGCGTGTCGGCGAGGACGCCGCAGCCGACGAGGCCCTGGCCCTGCTGAGGGAAGGTGGTGTGGACCTGGCTGGCTGCAAGGCGGTGCCTGGCGCCGCAACGGGGACAGCACTCATTGCTGTTGCCCCGTCCGGGGAAAACCAGATCGTCGTCGCGCCAGGCGCGAACCGCTCGCTCGAGCCGGGTGATTTCGAGGTGCCTGTAACCGACGCGCTTATCTGCCAGCTTGAAGTGCCGGTTGATACGGTCGTACACGCGGCACAGAACTTCGATGGGTTCTTCTGCATCAACCTGGCACCCGCCATGCGAATCGACGTCGCTGTGTTGCAGCGCGCGGACCTCGTGGTTGTCAATGAGAGTGAGTCAAACTGGTATGGCAATACGCTTGCCGCATGTGGTGGCCTGGTTGCTACAACAAGAGGTTCCGGCATGGCGACGATCGAAGAAGATGGCGAAGTCGTTGCCGAAGTAACCCCGCCTTCCGTCAGTGCCGTCGATACGACGGGTGCCGGCGATACCTTTACCGCGGCGCTTACAGTCGCGCTCGTCGAAGGACAGGGATCAGCAGAGGCCCTGCAATTTGCCTGTGCAGCCGGCGCGGTCGCTGCGACAAGGATCGGCGCGCAATCATCGCTGCCAACCCGTGACGAGGTGGATACTCATGCCTAATGACCAGGATTTCATCGATTTCGTCGTCGACCAGGTCGAGAATGGCTACGAGCTGACCTACCGCCATATGTTTGGTGGCACAACGTTGTACCTGAAGGGGAAAGTAGTCGCATTGATCTGCGATGATCAGCTGTTCGTCAAACCGACCGAGGCGGGGCGCGACTATATCGGCATGGTCGTCGAGGCGCCGCCGTATGAAGGTGCGAAAAACTCTTTCCTGATCGAAGATGAAATCGAAGACGCCGAGTGGCTGACCGAGTTACTCGTCATTACGGAAAAAGAACTTCCGGCTCCCAGGCCGAAAAAGAAACGCAAGAAATAAGGGGTTGTTATGAATTACCGCAGGTTTGTTCTCGTACTCGTTGCTTTCGTCTTTTCAGCGGCGCTTGCCGAAGAGGAGACGAGTCCCGGCTTTAACGAAGCCACGTTCAAGGGGCTCGAGATGCGCAGCGTTGGGCCGGCATTCATGTCGGGGCGCATCGCCGATATCGTGATCGACCCCACCGACACCAGCACCTGGTACGTCGGGGTAGGCAGCGGCGGCGTCTGGAAGACAGACAACGCCAGTACGACCTGGACGCCGGTCTTCGATAACGAAGGCTCGTACTCCATCGGTTGCATTACGCTCGACCCCAAAGATCCGAATACGGTCTGGGTCGGTACTGGCGAGAACGTGAGCGGCCGCCACGTTGCTTACGGCGATGGCATTTACCGTAGTCGCGACGGGGGCCAAAGCTGGGAAAACATGGGGCTCGAAAACTCCGAGCACATCGGCATGATCCGCATTGACCCGCGAGACTCGGACACAATCTTCGTGGCCGTGCAGGGCCCACTCTGGTCTGGCGGCGGCGACCGCGGCCTGTACAAGTCGACGGACGGTGGCCAGAACTGGCGCAAGGTCCTCGGCGATGGTCATGGCAATACGGACGAGGACGACCAGTACACAGGTGTCAATGAAGTCCACATGGACCCGCGCAACCCGGACGTCTTGTATGCCGTTACCTGGCAACGCCTGCGCAGCGTCGCCGTTGTCATGGATGGTGGCCCGGCGACAGGTATTCACAAGTCTGTGGATGGCGGCGAAACCTGGCGTGAGCTGACCAGTGGCCTGCCTGAGGGAATCATGGGCAAGACAGGTATTGCCATCAGTCCGCAGGATCCGGACACGATTTACGCGACGATCGAGCTCGACAACCGGACGGGTGGTTTTTGGCGTTCGGACGACGGTGGGGAAAGCTGGGAGAAGAAGAACGACTACGTGTCCAGCGCCACAGGACCGCATTACTACCAGGAGATTTTCGCGAGCCCGCATTTCGAAGGGCACGTCTACCAGATGGATGCGTTGATGCGCATGACGCGCGATGGCGGCGACACATTCATTCCGCTGCCGCACGACACCAAGCATGGCGATCACCACGCGCTGGCGTTTCGTGAAGACGATGAGAACTACCTCTTGATCGGTACTGACGGCGGCGTGTACGAGACATTCGACCTCGGCACGACCTGGCGATTCGTCAACAACCTGCCGATTACGCAGTACTACAAGGTCGCCATCGACTACGACGAGCCGTTCTACAACATCTATGGCGGTACCCAGGACAACAACAGCCAGGGCGGCCCGTCGCGCACGATGAACCAGGTCGGGATTCGCAACAGCGATTGGTTCGTGACGATGTTTGGCGATGGCCACCAGTCAGCGGTAGATCCGAACAATCCGGACATCATTTACGCGCAATGGCAGCAGGGCAACCTGACGCGCTACGACCGGCGCACCGGCGAACGTGTCTACATCAAGCCGCAAGCCCGTGAAGGCGAAGCGCCCGATCGCTACAACTGGGATTCACCTATCCTGATCAGCCCACACGATTCGAAGACATTGTACTTCGGTACGCAGCGCGTCTGGAAGAGTGACAACTACGGTGACAGCTGGACGCCGATCAGCAGTGACCTGACGCGCAATGAGAACCGTGTGCGCCAACCGATCATGGGACGTACGTGGAGCTACGATGCGCCGCGTGACCTGTGGGCAATGTCGCAATTCAATACGATCACTTCGCTGTCAGAGTCGCCATTGGTCGAAGGCCTCGTGTACGCGGGAACCGACGATGGGCTGGTTCAGATAACGGAAGACGGTGGCGCAAACTGGCGCACGCTCAACAAGCTGCCGGGCGTACCCAATCGGTTTTTCGTCAACGACATCAAGGCTGACCTGCACGATCCCGATACGGTCTTCGTTGTTGTCGACGATCACAAGAACGGCGATTTCGCGCCCTACATACTGAAGAGCGAGAATCGTGGACGCAGCTGGAAGAGTATCTCGGCGAATCTGCCCGAAAGGCATGTGCTGTGGCGTGTTGTTCAGGATCATGTGAAACCCGGACTGATGTTCGTCGGTTCCGAGTTTGGTGTGTTCTTCACGGTGAATGGTGGTGGAGTGTGGACCAAGCTGAAGGGTGGTTCTCCGAACATGTCGTTCCGCGACCTGGTCATCCAGACTCGCGAAAATGACCTTGTCGGTGCCACGTTTGGGCGCAGCTTCTATGTGCTGGATGACTACACGCCGTTGCGTGACGTGACGGACAGCATGCTCAAGACTGGCAGCGTTCTATTCCCGGTTCGCAAGGCGGACTGGTATGTCCCACGCAGCCCGATGGGCTGTGACGGGACACCGGGTTGCAAGGCGAGCCAGGGCGATAGTTTCTGGACCGCAGAAAACCCGGCATTTGGCGCAACCTTCACGTATTACCTCGCCGATGAGATCCAGAGCAGCAAGGATAAGCGTCGCAAGGCTGAACAAGAGAAGGAGGAGAACAACGAGGATGTCGTGGCGATTGGCTGGGACCAGGTCATCGCGGAGTCCCGGGAAGACGCCCCGGCTATCGTGTTTACGATCCGAAGCGCCGATGGTGCGGTCGTCGACCATGTAGCCGCACCGGCCGCTGCAGGCTTCAACCGGGTTGCGTGGGACCTTCGCTATCCGTCGGTCGAGCCATGGGGGCCGGTCGAGGAAGGTGAAGAAGCGCATGAAGGTACCGGCGTACTTGTCGTGCCTGGCCGCTATTCGGTCACGATGGAAAAACGTGTCGATGGTGTGCTCGTGGACCTGGGCCAAACGCAGTCGTTCGATGTTGTTTCGATTCGCCCGGACCCTGTTCTTCCGGGCAGCACGCAGGAACACCGCGTCGTGTTTGAGTCCAGGGTTGATGAACTGATCCGTGCCGCATCGGGCACCGTTTCTTCCGTGGACGCTGTTATCGGTGAGCTGGACGCGGTCAAGGCGACGGTCGGGCGCTCGCAGGCCGGCGGCGCACTGTACGAACTCGCGCACGCACTTCAGCAGCGGATAAGAGACGCACGTGAAGTGATGACGGGCAACGAGCTGCGTGACTACTACAATGATCTCCCGATCATGTCAGTGCAGGCACGGCTCTGGCACGCTCGCTTCGATCCGGGCAGCAGCGCACAGGGCCCGACAGCGGCGCAGCAGGAGTCCTATCGCATCGCACGCAAGCTCTACGATGAGACAGTGACTGAACTGACACGACTCGTGGACAACGACTACGCGGGCCTCAAGGAAGCGATGGACACCGCAAGAGTACCCTGGACGCCGGGAAGGGGGCTGCAGGACTAGGGCAGGTGGAATGACGCCGGCAGGAGTGCTCCGATAGAGTACTCCTGCCACTCACCGCTGTCGTCGATAGCGAGAATCACTGTCTTGTCATCCGCAAATTCATTGATACGTTGCCGGCAGCCACCGCAGGGTGTGCAGGGGCCTACTTCTCCTGGGCCACCAATGACGGCAATTTTCACAATGCGCTTGCCGCCCTGTTGCACCATGGCCGAGATCGCGCCGGCCTCGGCACAACTGCCGAGCGGGTAGGCTGCATTTTCGACGTTGCAGCCGACATGCAAATGACCGCGGTCATCGACAATGGCGGCGCCTACGCGGTAGTTTGAGTAACGGTTGTACGCGTTCTTTCGTGCTTCCGTCGCGGCATTGATCAGATCTTCGTTGTCGAGGCTCATAAACTAATCCGTGTTGCGCATCGGGTTATTCGGGTGGGCCGTCCAGCTCAATTTGTCCGCATTATCGTCGCTGGTCTGCTTCATCGTGATGCAGCTGTCGACAGGGCAGACGCTGACGCACAGGTTGCAGCCAACGCAGTCTTCGTCGATGACCTCGAAATGACGTTCGCCGTCAACCATTTGCGTGATGGCCTGGTGGGATGTGTCCTCGCAAACGACGTGGCAGCGTCCGCACTTGATACACGAATCCTGGTTGATGACCGCTTTTTCGACGTAGTTGAGGTTCAGGTGCTGCCAGTCCGTGACACTGGGAACCGCGTGGCCAATCAACTGGTCGAGCGTCATGCCCTTATCGTCCAGGAACCTGCCTAGCCCGTCGACAAGGTCGTCGATAATCTTGAAGCCGTATACCATCACCGCCGTGCAGATCTGCACATTGGTGGCTCCCAACGCGAGAAAGTCCACAGCGTCGCGCCAGTCGGTTATGCCGCCGATACCAGACACCGGTAACTTGCGCGTTGCTTTTGTACGCGCGATTTCAGCAACCATGTTGAGCGCAATCGGTTTGACGGCCTCCCCGCAATAGCCGCCATGCGTTCCCATGCCGTCGGTCGTCGGGTACATCGTCAGCGTGTCGTAGTTGACGCGCATGATGGAGTTGATCGTGTTGATCAGCGACACGGCGTCGGCACCACCTTCCAGCGCGGCCCGGGCCGGCGGCAGGATGTTGGCGACGTTGGGTGTCAGCTTGACGATGACAGGAATCGAGGAGGCTGCCTTCGCCCACTCTGCCGCCATCTGGATATATTCGGGAACCTGCCCAACGGCGGCACCCATACCACGCTCGGACATACCATGGGGGCAGCCGAAGTTGAGTTCAAATGCGTCGCAGCCCGTGTCCTCGATCATCGGCAGGTTTTTTGCCCAGGCCTCTTCGTTCATCGGCAGCATGACCGAAACGACGACCGCCCGATCCGGCCAGTCTTTCTTGACCTGTCGAATCTCGTCAAGATTCGTTTGCAGGGGACGGTCGGTAATCAGTTCGATGTTATTGAACCCGATGACACGCCGGTCATTACTGTGCAGCGCGCTGTAGCGCGGGCCACTGACGTTGACGATCGGCGGCCCTTCTTCGCCAAGCGTCTTCCATACGACGCCGCCCCAGCCGGCTTCGAATGCCCGATTGACGTTATAGGCCTTATCGGTCGGCGGCGCCGAGGCAAGCCAGAACGGGTTGGGGGACTCGATGCCGAGGAAAGTTGATTTGAGGTCAGCCATTTCTATTGCCCCCTCAGCTGCTGATCGATATCGATTGCAGCGAGTTTGCCGTGCTGGACGGCGCTTACCGTGAGGTCATCGCCACCGGCGACGCAGTCACCGCCCGCCCAGACCTTGTCATGAGAGGTTTTGTGTCCGCCGTTGATGACTATCCGGCCATTGTCCATCTCCAGGTCGCCGATGCCTTCTATTTGCTGGCCAATCGCCTTGAAGACCATGTCGGCGTACAGGACGAACTTGCCGCTGTCATCCTCGAACTCGACGCCAGTGACGTGATCGTCGCCGAGAATGCTCTTGGGCGGAGCCCTGTGATGAATAGTGACGCCACTGGTTTGCGCAAGCGCCTGCTCAAAAACACTGGCGCTCATTTTCTCGGGTCCACGCCGGTACACCATATGCACCTGTTTCGCGCCGAGGTGCCGGCTCTGTACAGCGATATCGATCGCTGTCATGCCGCCACCGATGACGACCACGGTTTTGCCGATTGGCAGCTGACTCTTGTCGTCGGCCTGGCGCAGTTCCGCGATGTAGTCGATGGCGTTGATGACACCGTGCTTATCTTCACCCTCGACGCCGAGATCGTTCGCCTGTCCGAGGCCAATCCCGAGGAAGACCGCATCAAAGTCATCGACGAGCTCCGGGAGCTGGACGTCTTCGCCGAGCGTGCAGTTATGGCGAACCTCGATGCCACCGACCTGCAGGATGTACTCGATCTCGATCTGCGCAAAGTCATCGACCGTCTTGTAGGCGGCGATGCCGTACTCATTCAGGCCACCGGGTTTATCGTCGCGATTGAAAATGACCACCTCGTGGCCGAGGACGGCGAGACGGTGCGCGCAGGACAGCCCGGCAGGCCCGCCTCCGACGACCGCGACTTTCCGGCCGCTGGACGCGGCGCGTGTAAACAACTGTGTGCGAGTATCGATAACCGGGTCGGTCGCGTAGCGCTGCAAGAGCCCGATTTCCACCGGCTTCTCTTCATGTGTATTGCGTACACAGGCCTCCTCGCACAGGACCTCGGTGGGGCATACGCGCGCGCACATGCCGCCCATGATGTTCTCACGCAGGATCGTCTGTGCGGAGCCGCGAATGTTGTGACTGCGTATCTTCTGGATAAAGCCCGGAATGTCGATGCCAGTCGGGCAAGCCGTGGTGCAGGGCGCGTCGTAACAAAAGTAACAGCGGTCGGCCTCGATCAATGCCTCGGATCGCGAGAGCGGCGGATGCAGGTCTGCAAAATTCGCTTCAATCTCGTCCTTGCTCAGGCGGCTTGCACGAACGTTGGGTATGGATTCGGTGCTCATATCGTTTACCGTTTTACAGGGACCGGCTGGGCGGCCCGCGTCTGTTTCTGCAACGCGTCGTAGAACGGCGCAAATGGCGGTCTGTCGACGTAACGGCCTGCGCCGCGCTCGACATTCAGTTTACCGTCGGCCCAGACGACCTTGCCCTGGCTAATCGTGTGCGAGGCGCAGCCTTTGATCTCCATGCTTTCGAAGATGTTGTACTCGACGTTCTGGTGATGGGTCTTCGCGGAGATCGTCTTGCTTGCCTCCGGGTCCCAGACAACGATATCCGCGTCTGCGCCGGCAGACACACTGCCTTTGCGAGGGTAGATGTTGAAAATCTGAGCCGCGTTCGTCGATGTGACCGCGACAAACTCGTTCATCGTCAGCCGGCCCTCGCCGACGCCGTGATGCCAGAGCACCTCCATGCGGTTCTCGACGCCTCCTGTACCATTCGGGATCGCCCGGAAGTCGTCCTTGCCCATCGCCTTCTGCTCAGCACAGAAGCAACAATGGTCGGTGGCTGTCGTTTGCAGGTTACCGGATTGCAAGCCGTGCCAAAGTGCCTGCTGGTGTTCCTTGCTACGAAACGGCGGACTCATGACATGTGCGGCTGCTGTGTCGAAATCGGGGTGGCGATAGACGGAGTCATCAATCAGAAGATGCCCGGCGAGTACCTCGCCAAATACGCGCTGGCCTTCGTTGCGCGCCCGGGTAATTGCCTCGAGCGATTGCTTGCAGGAGTTATGCACGATGTAGACGGGCACCTTGAGGACTTCGGCAATTCGAATGGCACGGTTGGCCGCTTCGCCTTCGCACTCGGGGGGGCGTGATAGCGGGTGAGCTTCAGGGCCCGTCATTCCTTTCTCGAACAGCTCATTTTGCAGGCGGAACACGAGTTCGCCATTTTCCGCGTGCACCGTTGGTACGGCGCCGAGTTCGAGAGCGCGCGAGAAGCTGTTCACGAGAATCTCATCGTCCGCCATGATGGCGCCCTTGTACGCCATGAAATGCTTGAAGCTGTTGACGCCGTGGTCGCGTACCAGCGTTTCCATGTCCTTGTGAACACTGTCGTCCCACCATGTCACAGCAACGTGGAAGCTGTAGTCAGCGACCGATTTCTCGGCCCACTCACGCCACTGCATGTAGGTTTCGATAAGATTCTGCTGCGGATTGGGGATCGCGAAGTCGATGATCATCGTCGTGCCACCGGCCAGGCCGGCCGCCGTTCCCGAGTAGAAGTCCTCGGTGGCCACCGTACCCATGAACGGTAACTGCATGTGCGTGTGCGGGTCGATGCCGCCCGGCATGACGAACTGCCCACCGGCGTCGACCACAGTCGCGCCACTCGGTGAATCGAGGCCTGCGCCTACGGCAGTGATCAGCCCGTTTTCGCAGAGTACGTCTGCAGCAAATGTCCGGTCCGCGTTGACGACCGTGCCGCCCTTGATAAGTACTGTCATTTTGAATCTCCGAACCTGGCAACAACGTAGTAAAGAATCCCGCCCAGGATAGAGCCGGTGAACCAGCCATACTTGTAGAACCAGATGAGTTTGTCCGTGAGGACCGCGGTGAGCGTAAAGGCGACCGGGATCAGGAAGGCGATAAAGCCAGCTTTGTTCCAGGCCGGGTAACCGGCGTCATCCTTGTATAGCGCAATCAGGTTGTATTCCTGGTTTTTGATCAGGAAGTAGTCGACCACCATGATACCCGCGATCGGACCGAGCAGGCTTGAGTATCCGAGCAACCAGTTCGAGTACAGGCTTTCCACACTGACGTCGGTTTCAAGCCAGCCCAGCTTCTTCATGAGTTCCCAGCTCATGAGCGCCAGGCCGATGATGCCCGTAATGATCACGCCGCGATCCTCGTTGATGATCTTTGGCGCAACGTTCTGGAAGACGTTGGTTGGCGATACGATATTGGCTGCTGTGTTCGTCGATATTGTCGCGAGGATGATCATGATCATCGCGATGACGACCCCGATTTTGCTGTCAATCTGGCCGATCAGGTTAATCGGGTCCGAGATCATTTCGCCCGTCAGATCCACGGACGCCGCGGTAAGCACCACGCCGAGACCGGCAAACAGCAGCATCGTCAGGGGCAAGCCTATGATCTGCCCGATAACCTGGCTGCGTTGGTGGCGTGCATACCGGCTGAAGTCAGGGATATTCAGCGATAGCGTGGCCCAGAAGCCAACCATGGCTGTCAGGCCGGACAGGAAGTATGTCGTTACCGGCTCGCCGGCAGGGCGCGTGGCGGGTGTTGCCAGCACCTCGCCCAGCGATATTCTGGGCAATGCCCATACCAGCAGTCCGATGGCAACAATCAGCAACAATGGGGCCGCGAGCGCCTCGAGAAACTTGATCGACTCCGAACCGCGTATGACAACGGTCAGGTTTGCGATCCAGAAGATAAAGAAACCCAGGACCTCGCCGGTACCGCCAAGGGCTTCCCAGGCGGGGAACATCGCCGACAGCATCAGGTGGATCGCTATGCCACCAAACAGCGTTTGCACACCGAACCAGCCGCAGGCGACCAGCGCGCGAATCAGCGAGGGAACGTTGGAGCCGATGATGCCGAATGACGCGCGCAGGACAACCGGGCAGGGAATGCCGTAGCGGGTTCCGGGAAACGCGTTGAGCGTCAGCGGTATCAGCACGATGATGTTGGCGATCAGGATGGTCCACAGCGCTTCCGAGACCGACAGGCCGAAGTAGGCCGTGAGTACTCCACCTAGCGTGTAGGTCGGAACACAGATCGCCATGCCGACCCACAGGGACGCCACGTTCCAGCGCGACCACGTGCGCTGAGAGGCCCTCGTAGGCGCAATATCATCGTTGTAGCGCGGACTCTCGAGCAGGTCGGTCCCGACGTCGAGCTCGATGTGCTCGCCGACGGTGCGCAGGGTGCTGAGTGTCTGCAGGTCACTCATCCGTTAGTGGACCGTAGGTCTCCGGGCGGCGGTCGCGGAAGAACTGCCACGTGTCGCGCACTTCGCGAACCATGTCGAGATCGATTTCGTGAACGAGCAATTCGTCGTCGCCGTAACTCGCCTGCGCCTCGATGGCACCGCGCGGGTTCACGATGTAACTGGAGCCGTAGAACTCGCCCATGTTGTGTGTCGTGGCCCAGGGCTCTTCGGCGCCTATGCGATTGATGGCCCCGATGAACACGCCGTTAGCCGCAGCCGACGCTGGCTGTTCCAGCTCCCACAGGTACTTGCTAAGCCCGGCGACGGTTGCCGAGGGGTTCACAATGTACTCGGCGCCGTTCAGCGCCAGCGCACGCCACCCTTCCGGGAAGTGCCGGTCATAGCAGATGTAGACGCCGAGCTTTAAGTAGGCTGTCTCGAACACGGGGTAGCCGAGGTCGCCGGGCTTGAAGAAGAATTTCTCGTAAAAGCCGGGATCGACTTGCGGGATGTGCGTCTTGCGGTATTTGCCGAGGTATTGGCCGTCGGCGTCGATGACGGCGGCGGTGTTGTAGTACACACCGGTCATGTGTTCCTCGTAGATCGGTACGACGATGACCATGTTGTACTTCTTCGCATACTCCTGCATGAGTTGCGTCGTTGGTCCGTCGGGGATCTTCTCGGCCGCGGCGTACCACTTGCGGTCCTGGCTGGGGCAGAAGTAAGGCTGGGTAAATACTTCCTGGAAGCAGAGTACCTGCACACCCTGTTTGCCGGCTTCTTCGACGTAGGGAATGTGTGCTTCGATCATGCGGTCCCGGATTGCCTCCGGCTCCATATTGCCGTCGCCCTTGAGCGCCATTTGAATCAGGCCACACTTAACCTTTGACATTAGTCTCTCTCCGGATCTTCTTGTTTCTTATCCTCCTATCATACGCCCAAACGGGGAACTTAGTGCACCGAGGTCCAGGAACCGTGCATGGGATTCGGCAGGATGTACCAACCGTTGCCCCAGAAATCCTTGTACTTCTCAAGCGCCTCAAGGCGACTGGCCCGGGTTGCGCCCTCGATGCACGCTCCGGCCGGTTTCTCGCGCACGCAAGGGATAAAGTCACCCAGGTCGTCACCAATCAACATGATGACGCGGTGCGTCTCGGCGACGTATTCACGGCGGGAGGATTTTTCCTTGTTCCAGCCCGGACGTTCACCTGACAGCATCACGTGGTCTGCGTCCACGGGGATTCCGAGTTCACGAATATCATCGATCGTTGTCTGTTTCTGTGAGCAGGGGTCGTCCGTACCGTCTTTCGGCTGGCACGGCCTGTTCGTAACGAAGAACACCTCTATACCGAGGTTTCTCGCGAGCTGGACAAAAGACACGACGCCCGGAATGGCCAGGGAGTCGTAGTTGCTGCTCCACGTATCCAGTTTGTGATTTTCGAACGGTCGCTCAAAGGTCAGCTGGAAGTCGACGTTACTCACGACCGTCTCGTCAACATCGAGAATGATGGCCGGCGGCAGCATCGACCCCGCACCTCGTCCGCGCAACGCATCCCACCGCTTGTCCTGGACGAACTTTGTGAGGTCTCTCGTAGCCGTTCGATAAACCTGCGCAGAAACCGCTTTGTACTCTGCCGCGTGCTTGACCCACAGCAGGCCAAGATCCTGTTGCGGATCGTATTTTGTTGTGTTCGTCGTGCAGGCGGAGAGCGTGAGGAGCGACGCAATTGCTATCAGAGTCTGTGTTGTTTTCATGTTTTTGAGGTTAGCATGCCCGCATGAAAAAAATCACGATGCTATTTGCCGTAATTGCACTGACGCTTTCAGCCTGTGCGACGGCGCCCGCGACCCAGTCTTCGGGACTGTCGTTTCTTCACCTGAATGACACCTATCGGTTCGATGCCGTAGAGGACGGCACCGCGGGTGGATTCAGTCGGGTTGTTACCCTGGCGCGCGCATTACAGGCGCAGGGACGGGACGTGCGCATCCTGCACGGGGGCGATTTTCTGTACCCGTCACTCGAGAGCCAGTTATGGGACGGCCTGCAGATGGTCGACGCGATGAACTTCCTGAACAGCGTCGCGCCTTTGTATGCGGCCTCAGGCAATCACGAGTTTGACCGCCGCGGTCCCGAACAGCTGATCGCTGCAATACACGCGTCCGAATTTGCCTGGCTTGGCGACAATTTCTCGTTCAGTACGGGTGATGCCACGGCGGATGAGGCGCTTCGGTCCGGGTTTACGTTTGAGCATGGTGACAAGACTGTGGGCGTCTTCTCCGTGACTCTGCACGGTGACGATGGTGGCAACAGTCGGGACTATGTCGAGATCAATCCGGATTACAAGGCCGTCGCCGAGCAGGCAATTGCCGCGCTGGACGCGCGTGGGGTCGACCTGATCATCGGCGTGACGCACGTACACATGTGGCGGGACGTTGAGATCGCGCAATTGCAGGCCGATTACCCGAAGCTAGCGTTCATCGTTGGCGGACATGAGCACGAGCCTCAGTTCTACAAGGTGCCGGGTGCCGCGCTCGTTATGAAAGGGGCGTCGAACGCACGTGTTATCTGGCAGATTGATGTCGACTTCGACGCTGACAACAATCCTGTCGTCAACGAGAAACGGATTGTTCTCGATGAAAGCGTCGCATCCGATCCGGACTACGAGATTCTTGTCGCGAAGTGGCGTGGCCGGTTACTCCAGAAGTTCCCGTTTCTCGTGGCCCGCATCGGGACGGCTGCGCACAGGATGGATGTTCGCGAGGAGACGATTCGTAGTGGCGAGACAAGCTGGGGCAATTTCGTGACAGACCAGATGCGAGGTGCATTTGGCGACCCGCGTGCTGACTTCGCCTTCATCAACAGTGGCTCGCTGCGTATTGATGACTATGTCGAGGGCGACATCCTGTTCGAGGACGTCGGCCGGACGTTCGGCTTCAGTTCATTCCTGAGGCACACCACGGTAACTGGCACCGAGTTCAAAGACATTATGGAGGCTGGCTATCGCGGCGGTCCCGAAGCCCAGGGCTATTTCCCCCAGGTCTCCGGGTTTCGCGTGTGCGTTGATCGCAGCCGCAACGAATTCGATCGCATAGTGAGCCTGCAGGTACCGGGCGATGAAGGCTGGCAGGAGATCGAGGCCGACAGGGAATACGTGCTTGTAGTGCCCGATTTTCTTTATGGTGGCGGGGATGGCTATGACATACCGAAGGACCGCTTCGCGTCGCGCCCGGGCTCGGAACTCAAGTATCTCGTGCTCGATGCCGTCCTGCGTGCCCAGGGCCTCGGACAGGTGATCGGCGAATCGGTCACTCAGGACAATCGCCGCTTCCACTTGCTGCGAGAAAGCAAACAGCCTTGCTTCATCGATTGACGAAAACGCACTCTCGCACGTTCCCGTGCTGTGCTGAAACATGAAGTGTGGGAATAGCCGCGGTGGTTTCGGATCAATACGCTAAGACTTTGGGAACAATGGGCCTGGGCGGATAGTTTCGGCCAATACTTGCCACTCGAACTACTGGACATCGCCCCAAGACTTACCACTCCAATTGAGCGTCTGCTTTTCTCCAAAGCAGCCGGTCAGATGTGTGAATTCGGGAAGTAGTGACGGGCTGGAGTCGGCC
>JGI24723J26617_10001140_pt1 | contig 24098 bp, 20 predicted proteins | sample Cruoilmetagenom6_FD_26617 | JGI IMG/M metagenome (IMG submission 26617)
CGCTATAATGCAGCGTTAGGTGTTTACCGATAAGTGAATTAAGCCCTACTTCTTGCTCGCCAATCACCATGTAGTAATTTACCGTACCATCTAGGGCTAAATTCGCACGCATTTTGCGTAGCGCACCTGTCTCTATTTGCAACATATACCGACCTATTATTTATTCAGGTAGCAATAATATAAAAATCACCTACTTACAGCTAGCACTAATTCATATTTATCTCGAATAGCGGTAAAAAAATTGCGATGATAGTGACTTAACTCACTGAACTGGTTTCAATGATATATGTGGTACGTTTATTTTCTTCGCTGTGCCGATAATAGCCTGTACGCTGGCATTACTACCTCGCTTGAGCGCCGATTGGCTGAACATAACAGTTGCAATAAAAAAGCGGCAAAATACACCCGTGTGCGTCGCCCTGTAACACTAGCTTATGCTGAACCACTACTTAATCGACAGCAAGCAAGCCGCCGCGAATATCAACTCAAACAACTGAGTAAGCATAAAAAAGAGCATTTAGTTGCCGATTACTTGCATAGCAACAACACAAAAAAATAATCATCAGCTCGCTCAAACCCCTTGTGTTTACTGGTCTGCTTTGTAAAATAAATATCAATAAACTTCCACTTTAACTGAGCATACTGCTAGAATAGCGCGGAATTTTGTAGCTTAAAGTGATGACATATATTTATGTTTTTAGAGAATTATTGCCGTATTACCGATGATAAAATTAGTTTCACCCGCCAACAAGCGAGTGATTTTGCCAAGCAAATAGCCGATGATTTTAATCCTTTACATAACATAGATGCGAAACGCTTTTGTGTGCCGGGTGACTTACTGTTTGCATTAATCCTTGAACGCGCCGGTTTACATCAAGAAATGAGCTTTACCTTCTCAGGTATGGTGACGGACGCAACAATACTCAATATTCCCTCCGAAATCACCAGCAGCGCCAGTATTGTCGACGACAAGCAAAGAGAATACTTAAAGATGTCGGTGGCGGGTAATTGCACTAAAAATAGCCAATCCATTGAGTCTTTAACCCGAGCTTATGTCGAGTTTTCAGGCCATACTTTTCCTCATATTTTGGTCGAATTGATGAAAAAAAATCAGGTTATGATCAACCCTGCCCGCCCTATGATTATGTATGAAAGCATGTCTATTCATCTCGACAACCTTGATTTTCAAGACATTGTATTACGTTTATCTTCAACCACTTTAGCTATCGAAGGCAAACGCGGCAACGCCTGTTTATCGTTTGATTTAGTTGCGCAAGGAGTCGTGATCGGACACGGTAAAAAGTTCATGTTACTAAGTGGCTTGCGCGACTATTGCCAAGAAACCATTGATAATATTGTCGCACAATATAACGACACTAAAGCCCAGTACATCGCCCAGAAAAACTAACCTGCAAAGCACTACTGGGTAATATCATAATTAGCCAGTAGTCTTAATTAACACTCCCCCTAAGTACTGAAAGAAAGCGCTTGTTAACGGCGCAATTTTCGCCCCAACCAAGCTAAACCTTGATCTGTTTTAACTGCCGCTTGACGAAAATAGCCTTGGCTTTTTCTTAACCACACTTTTGCCCAATCGTACTCTAAACTTAATAAGGCTAAACCAAGCGGGATAAATATTACTGCAGGGCCTGGCAGTAAAATAAATATCGTACCTATGCCTAAGCACAAAAAACCAAGTATCGTACAAGTCGCCCGCTTTAAGTTTTCTACAATATTATTTTGCATCATATGCCCTACGTATTGGTTAGTTTATTTAGTTGCTTAAGCAAAAGTCGTTCCAGAATATTATTTCTTTATTTATCATTACACTAAAAATCCACCTTATAACTCACACGATGATAATGTGGTCTAGTTGACAAAATATTAGTGCGTTTTTTCAAATGCTTTTTGCTGGCGTCGTTTGTCTTCAACACATGCGGCGAACGCTTGTATAGATTTCGGTTGAGCACAGTTTTCTGCTGGCCGATAAAATAACAGCCATGCTTGTAGCTGCTTTCCTTGATATTTTTCACGAGCCACTACAGCCCGACTACTCGCAAAGGGAATTAACTCGTGAGTTTTGTTATTGTTCGGGTTAGTCGCATACTGACTAATAGTTTTTTTTTGCTTGGTTTTTCTGTTGGGTTTTTTCTTCGATTTTTTCTTTTTTTTTGACTTGGTTTTAAGCTTACCGTTTTCACATCGCCACCAAGTATCTCGCGCTTTAGCTTCTCGAGTCGACAAACTATTACTGCGTTTAAGTGAGCTGGCTTGGCGCTGTTGCGCTTGAATATTATCAAGTTTTTTGCGGTACTTTTGACAGTGTTTTTTACCGGCCTGCGCTGAAAGAGAGGCAAATAAAATAATGGTCATGAGGCTGAAAAGCAATATCCGTTTCATCTGTTGTTATCCATTGAAATCCATTTCATGCAAAAGTGTAGTCAATATCGCTAAAAAGTCGACTGTAATGACGGTTTAATTGCAAACGTGATGAGCAATAGTGACCGGCTATTAATCAATAATGAGAAAATTTAAAATGCTTCTATACTGAAATGAAACCTTCATACCAGATAATAGGAACAAGGATGTTTCAGATAATTTCTCTACCAGTCTTTTGCTTGAGCTTAGCGTTATTAATACCTGCTGGCACAGTCGCTCAACAAGCAAACCATGATAAACCTCCCTTGCAGAAGCCACGATTGCAGCTGGCCAGTCAATATCAGCCCAATACTGTTATTGAGAATTATTGGGTCAGCGAAAAATTAGATGGTGTCAGGGGTTTTTGGAATGGGCAAAAACTGCTCACTCGCAGTGGTCACTTATTATCGCCGCCAGCATGGTTTACTAAAAACTGGCCTACTATCGCGATGGATGGTGAACTCTGGAGCGGCCACGGGCAATTTGAACAAATTAGCGCCTGTGTTCGACGCAAGCATGCAGAAGGAAAATGTTGGAAGAAGCTAAAGTTAATGATTTTTGATCTGCCTGAGCAGCCCGTTAATTTCACTGGGCGTATTGCCATGATAAAACAATTAACCCAGCAAAATAGCTCGCCATACCTAGCGATGATTACACAGCGAAAAATAGCAGATAATCATCATTTATATGCACTTTTGGATAACGTGGTTGCTAATAATGGCGAAGGGTTAATGTTGCACCTAGCATCGGCTCATTATCAAAGTGGCCGAAGTAAGCAAGTGTTAAAGCTTAAAAAATATCAGGATGCAGAAGCTAAGGTTATTGGTCATACTGCGGGCAAAGGAAAGTATCTTGGCTTGCTCGGTGCGCTGAAAGTAAAAACCCCGGAGGGGATAACTTTTAAAATAGGCAGTGGCTTCTCAGACCTGCAACGTCAACAACCGCCAAAGCTTGACAGCATAATAACCTATAAATACCTTGGTAAAACAGCACGAGGTGTGCCAAGATTTGCCAGTTTCCTACGTATTAAAAATCAACATTAATCAGACAAGCTAAGGCGTATAAAATTATGGAACTGCATTTATGGTTATCACTCGTGGTCATATGTATTCTCGGTGTTCTCTCCCCTGGACCTAGTCTCGCCTTAGTGATTAAAAACAGTTTACATGGTGGCGCAACGCAGGGCTATGCTACCGCAATAAGTCACGGCTTAGGGGTTGCGCTATATGCTGCAATTACCGCTACAGGCATTGGTTTACTGATAGTACAGTCACCGACTCTGTTTGCGGCTATAAAGTATACCGGCGCCGCGTTCCTGCTCTATTTAGGTATTAAGGCCTTAATGAGTAAAAAGAAAAACCTGCAATTCGCTCAACCAGAAGCCGCACTAGACTCAACAATAAATGGTTGGCGCGATGGTTTTTTAATTGCCTTTTTAAACCCTAAATTAGCTATTTTCTTTCTGGCTCTATTTAGTCAATTTGTTGAGCCGGGTGCTGGTTGGCAGCAAAAGTCGATCATGACCGCCACTGTCGGGCTGATTGATATGCTCTGGTATGTCATTATTGCCTTTATGATGTCACGTGGGCCGATTTTAGAAAAATTAAAAGCCAATAGTCATCTGGTCGATAAAGTCACCGGCAGTTTTTTAATTGTCTTAGCAGCACGCGTGGTATTGAATTAACTCTAATAGCTATGGTTAATAGCTCAGCGACACTGTCGACAAGCAAGTTTGCTTAATCATACTTAGCTAAACTTTAACTTAACTAAGTTGCTGGTTTATAGATAAAATACAAACACTTCAAGCCTTTGCCTTGGTGCGCCTCTTTAAATACTGCCGGCGCATCCAGTTGATATTGAAATATACATTCTGGACATTCTCGAGCAACTTCTGCTAATAAAAATGCTTCATTAAGATCCGGTGAGTTTAAGCACAGTAATACTTGCCCATTATCTGACATTAAGTCCGGCAGTCGACGGATAATTTTTTTATAATCTCTGGCAATATCTACACTACCTTTTTGAAACGAGGGTGGATCTGAAACCAATAACTGATACGGTCCATGTTTTTTCAAGCGGCCATAGGACTTAAAAATATCAACCCCTTCAAAGATCACTTTACTGAGATCTTGTTGGTTTAAGCGGTGATTTTCTCGACCTTTTGCCAATGAGCTTTTGCTCATATCCACATTAACCACTTTACTGGCATTACCCGCTAATGCCGCGACAGAGAAAGCACAGGTATAAGAAAATAAGTTTAATACCCGCTTATTGTCGCTATGCGTTTTCAGCCACTGCCGACCATTACGCATATCTAAAAATAAGCCGGAATTTTGTGCTTTACCTAAACTGACATGGTATTTCAAGCCATGCTCAAATGCCGTTAGCTTGGTTATTTCTGCGCCCCAAAGTACTTCACACGGAGCAAATTTTCGGCAGCGATACTGCACTTGTATCGATTGGCATTTATCCGTCAATGCTTTTAAATGCGTCACTTGCTCTGCTAACCAACTGACGTCAACTTCCTGATATAAGCTGATCAAAATCACCGGTTCAAACCAGTCAACATTAACGTGTGCCAAGGCGGGATAGGCGTGACCACGGCCATGAAAGAGCCGCTGGCTTTCACTGAAGTCGTTTGTTTGGATGAACTCAATCATGATGAAAAGCCTAGCTAGAAAAAATAAGGCGGGATAATAACAAATTATTCCGCCTTAGGTGTTAATTTTGATATTTTAATCACCTGGGTATTTAAAAAAGCTTTTAGATACCAAAAATACTATAACCGAAGAACTTTTGTGCCACGGTATTGATAAAGATACTAAGAATAATCAATGGAATGAATGTTCCCAAAGAGAAGTTAATATATTTTTCAACCCAAGAGCCCTTATAGTTAGCATTACCTAACGCTAGCTCCTCAGATAACTGTAACCGCTTCCAACGATAGCTAACAAATACACAGAGTAAAAAGCCGTTCAAAGGCAAAATAGTATCGTAGAAAATATCATAAACCACATCAAAGAATGAGCGAACACCGCCAGCATAAGAAGTAAATTCAGTAAAAAACGACACCATACCAAACGATAAGGTAGCAAAAATAGTCAGTACCCCTGCAGTCATTAATAATATTGATAATGCTTTTTTACGACTGTGCTTTTTCTCTGTGACGAGATAAGACACTGGCACTTCTAAAATTGACACCAATGAAGTAATTGCCGCGAAAAACACTAAGGTAAAGAAAAAGACCGCTACCGCACTTGCACCGACATAGCCAATAGAGCTTTGTAGTGCTAAAAATATTTTCGGTAGAAAAGTAAAAATTAATGAGACTGAACTGTCACTTAACTCGGCCGGATTAACATTAGGGTTGAATGAGAATACCGCAGGTAAAATCATTAAACCGGCAGTAAATGCTACAGCGGTGTCTGTTAGGGCAACAAGTTTTGCTGAACCGACTATATCCGTTTTACGATTAATATATGAGCCATAAGTGATCAATATCCCCATACCTAAAGACAAGGAGAAAAACGCTTGCGATAACGCGCCATTAATTACTGCTGGGGTCAATTTAGAAACATCAGGAATTAAAAAGAACTTAACACCAGCCATTGCGTTATCTAAGGTTAAAACATAGGCCACCATAATCAGTAGCATAATAAATAAAGTCGGCATCAATATTTTTGACGCTCGTTCAATACCGTCTTTGACGCCAGCAACAAGGATAAAGTTAACAATCCCTGCCACTACAACCATAGCGGCAAATAAGTATGGGCTATTAACAAACTCACCAAAACCATTGTTGCTCGCTAAATAATCTAAATTACCCGTCAAGGTTAAAGCAATATATCCAAAAATCCAGACCGTTAACACCATATAAAAAACGGCTATCATAAAGGGAGTCAACACCCCAAGAAAGCCTGCTGCGCCCCATGCTCGACTTCCGCCACTCAAAGTTTTATAGGCGCCAACGGGCTCCTTTGCTGTTTTACGTCCAACTGCCATTTCGGCAACCATTACGGGTAAACAAATGAGAAAAACGAAAATCGCATACATTAATAAAAATGCACCGCCACCGTTCTTGGCGGCATTAACAGGAAAACCAACCAAATTACCAATACCAACTGCTGAGCCGGCAGCGGCCAATATGAACCCTAAACGGGAACTAAAATGTTCTCTTTCTGTACTCATAGACATCCTTCGTTGTAATATTTCTGGGCTAATAATTATAATTTTTTACTAAACAGTGCCCATTTTTATTGAGATAGCTGATTTATTCAGTCAACCGATGCTAGCAGGCTTTTTTACTAAAGTCTTGTTTTGACAACCAGCAATAGCGCGCAAGGTGTATAATTTATATTGCACTTGTAAATGCAGTTAACCATAAAATTTAGCCTTCATGATCTTAAGGATATTATCCGTTTCTATGGTGGCAAAATTTGCCGCCGCGTCTAAGTCGTTTGTTGATAATTTCAATGACTGACATAGCACAGCATCAACACTATCATCATAACTAAAGTTATCGGGGTGACATTCAACCAAGGCTAATCGAGAGGCTAAATACAGCACTTTAACATCTTTATTGATTTGAATATTATGGGCATTGTTGTAGTGGCGTATAGGTAAAATTATTTTTTCTGGGATCTGCCATATTTTCAGCAACTCAGCAGAAACATCAGTGTAAGTAAAACCTAACACCTGTTGTTGTAATTGCCAGGGTAATAAATCGGCACTATAAGCTTCACACTGCTTGGCTAACTCTGGCGAAACTTTTGCCACAATGAGCTCGCCAAAGTTTTGTAATAAACCGGCAACAAATAAGCGTTCGATATCACGAATGCCAGCGCTAATAGCTAAGTTTTTCGTTGCTAAACCACAAAATACACTCATCTGCCAAAAGCGTTTTAAGTCGATCACTTGAGTTGAAAAGTGCTTAAATGCGGTCGCCGCGACATCGACTAACATCATATTGTAAATAGCTTGTGTGCCAATAATGTTAATCGCCCGAGAGATGGTGCTGATCTCACCCGGAAAGCTGTAAATGGCACTGTTGGCAATCTGCAGTAAACGCGAGGTCATCGATGGATCGATACTGATAACATTGGCGAAATCTTCTGTCGTCGAGTCGCTATCTTCCATCAAAGCTTTTACTTTAAAACACGCCTCGGGTAGTGCAAAAGAGCCGTTCGCCTGCTGGGCATATTCAAGAGCATTCATCAATTAATACTTTCCTTATTCAAGTACTTAACGACTGGATTAACTAGCCTTAATGTTACTGATTAGCGGGTATTATTGCGCAAATGTTACGCCAAAGAAATCTCCATCATGCCATTGCGGGCGTTCTGACTGGTTAGCAATCTCCAAACCTATCATCATATTAACCAGAGCAAAGTTTGCCGCCGCATCATAATTTATCGGCAAACTAATTTCGTCACTGTGTTGATGATAGTGGTTTTTTAAAAAGTCACCAAACACCGCTGCACCATCAATACTATCATCTGTTGATTTAAACCCGGTCATTAAAAACACCGACGGGATACCAGCCTTAACAAAGCTGTAATGGTCACTACGGGTGAATAGCGCCTGCTCTGGCATAGGATCTTCACTCAATTCGATATCAACTTTCTTGGCTGCGGTGGCCACAATTTCGCCAAGCGTAGAGTGCGTTGAACCAAAGGCGATTACATCAGCAAAGGGATATAAAACTAGCGGCATATCTAAATTGACATTAGCGACTAATTTCGCCGTTGGTATAGTGGGATTATTAGCAAAATAACTTGACCCTAGCAGACCTTTTTCTTCGCCCGTTACCACAACAAATAACACTGAGCGTTTTGGTTTTATTGGCATTTCGGCGAATAACCGCGCGGTTTCCAGCAAAATAGCAACACCCGAGGCATTATCTAACGCGCCATTATTGATGCTATCTTCATCTTCGCCCTGTGCACTTATGCCAATATGGTCAAGGTGGGCACTAAAGACAACATATTCATTTTTTAGCTGCGGGTCACTACCTTCGACAGCGGCGATAATATTAGGACTGGTGATTTCTTCAAAACGCGAACGGTTTTTCAGTGTCACCTTGTGTGGTAATGTAAAACCTTTAATGGCGATATTATTTTTATCTGCAGCATAAATATCCTCTAAACTGCGTGCTGCGCCGTCAAACAATGCTTGCGCCGCTTCTTGTTGAATATAGGCGGCAGCAATAATTTCCGCTTGTTTACCAAAAGGTGCATTGTCTATCGTTAGCCAACTTAATCTTGGCGTATCAGCATACTGCGCTGACTGTTCAAAACTACGTACTTTTTCACGCTTTGGTGTATGTATGGTGATAAAACCAATAGCGCCATGCTCTGCAGCATGACGGCTTTTCTCTGCACTCGAGCCAATATGTGCACCTTCTTCTGAGGGTAAATCATCAGGTCGACCGCTTAATGCCACGACTATTTTGCCCTTCACATCGATATCTTGGTAATCGTTGTAACCAAACTCTGGCGATATGACGCCATAACCGACGAACGCGGTTGCGGCAGTGATAGCACTTTCATTTTGTAAACTTGATCCTGAGCTAAGAAACTCCGTTTTATAATGCAGCTTAACATCGCCCTTAAAACCATGAATGATAGCACTGGCAGAGCCATCAATCAGGTAGCTTTTGCGAAAGCGAACTTGCTGTTCAAAATTGCGCTGTTCACCGGCGATATTTGTGCCCTGTGGCACCAAACCCCATTGCTTAAAATATGACTTTACATAATTAGCGGCTATTTGATAGCCATGACTACCCGTATCTCGGCCTTTTAAAGTGTCATCCGCAAGAAAGGCTATATGGGCTTTTATATGGTTTGCATTTACTTGACTCGGCGCTTGAGCGGTAATATTTTCTGCCGGTAAAGATGCCTGCTTATTACAGGAAAATAAAGCTAAGGTAGAAAAGGCAACTAGGCTAAAATTTTTGATTATCTTAGATGGGATTATATTCATGGTTTCTCATTAACTATTAGCCAATGAAGTTATTAATTGCGCGCTAATTTGACAACTAACAAGCCCATTTGGCGATATTATTTTTATCAATGCATGCTAGCGTGTTTAGCAGAAAAGCCGAAAAACTTAGCCAACAAAAAATCTTCTGACACTATATCGACTGTGATGTGAAAAAACTAGCGCCCAATGGTAAAAGCAAAGTAGGTTTTGCCAAGCTCATGTTGCTATTACTTTGCAAAACCTTATTTTTAATCGAAAATAGGCACGCCAGAATGTTGTTTAACATGCTCGGTGACAATATAAGTGTGGGTTTGCGAAACACCCGGCAACTCAACAATCTTCCCTAATAATACTCGGTATACCGCCATATCTTCAAAACGTAACTTAAGTAAATAATCAAAGCCTCCTGCTACCATATGACATTCAGCCACTTCTTTAATTTCAATAACTTGCCTACGAAATTTAGTGAATATATCCGCAGTGGTACGATCCAGCGTCACTTGGATAAAAGCCGTCATACCGTATCTTAATTTACTGGCATTTAAAAATGCACCATAGCGTTCAATATAGCCTTCGTGTTCAAGACGCTTGACCCTTTCCAAGCAAGGGCTAGCGCTTAAGTTAACATGCTGTGCCAAGGTGTTATTTGAGATTCGACCGTTTTTTTGTAGAATATCTAAAATTGTTAAATCAATCCGATCTAATACTCTAGGTTTGTTACTTGTCATCTTTCAGTCAGTTTTATGGTTAGTGGCTTATAGCAAGTCTACTAAGTTTCTGTGCACTCAGCGAGAATTAAAAGCCTTAAAGGCACAAGTTAATAGTACCGGAGAAAAAACCAGCATCTCGCTGCGCCACTAGAATAAACTCACTAAATAAACACCGACAAGCAGTATTAATTCACGCTTTTTTACTCAACAAAGCCCGACAATGGCTTAAATTTTACTGAGTAGAATGCGCTCTACTTCATCGCTGGGCAAGGGTTTAAAATAATAAAAGCCTTGGCCATAATTGCAGCCCATGGTTTTTAACAATTCAGCGTCCGCTTCATTCTCAATACCTTCACCGACCGTCGCCATATTTAAATTAGCCGCTAAGTCAATAATGGTTTTAATTATCGCTTGATGATTTCCGCGTTCATGGACACTTTCAATAAAGGAACGATCAATTTTTAGCACATCCATTGGAAAACGATGTAAATAACTTAAACTTGAATAGCCAGTGCCAAAATCATCCAGTAAGATTTTTACACCCATTTTTTTCAAGGCGTACATATTTTCCAGTACCACATCATTATTCTCCAACAAAGCACGCTCAGTAAGTTCCACACGCACTTGATGTGGCTGTACACCGGTTTTCTCAATAATGGCTTGAATGTCTTGCGGTAAGCTTAAGCTAAAGAAATGGTTACAATAAAAATTACAACTAACGTAGAGATGGTCGACATCTAGGCGCTGCTGCCATAGCTTTAACTGTTGACATGACTTTTCTAAAATTTGCAAATCTATTGCCATCACTAAATTGGTTTCTTCTGCTAACGGAATAAAGTCATTCGGGAAAACAAAACCACGTTTATCACTTTGCCAGCGCGCCAAAGCTTCAAAACCAATTATTTTTCCGTCCTCCATTTGTACTATCGGCTGAAAATATGGCACAAACTCTTGATTATCAATAGCTTCTCGAATATCGACTTCTAACGACAAGGCATTTTGTACTTTTTTATACATGCTTGAGTCAAAAACTTCGTAACAGCCTTTACCTTTATCTTTAGCATGATACATAGCAATATCGGCATCTCTGAGCATATTATCTGCACTGTCATAACGCTCGTTATTAAAGAGTACACCGATACTAGTACCAATAAATACCGACTGGTTTTCTATGTAAAAAGGTGACAACAATAGCTCGGTTATTCGATTGGCAATATCGTACGCAACCTCATCACTCTCCAGATCTTCAACCAAGATAACAAACTCATCACCGCCTAAGCGTGCGACCGTATCTTTCTCCCGTATCACGCCAAGTAGCGCAGCGGAAATCTCTTTTAAGAGCGAATCGCCAGCATGATGCCCAAGGCTATCGTTGACTACTTTAAAGCGATCTAAATCCAGAAATAAAACGGCAAATTTAAAGGCTGGGTGGCGATTATTACAAGCAATAGCATGGTTTAATAAGTCAATGAAGACGGCTCGATTAGGTAAACCCGTTAAAATATCATGTGACGCGGCATGCTGAAGTTTTCCTTCGGCACTTTTACGCTGTTTAATTTCATCTTCTAATGCCACAGTACGCAATTTTACTTGGTGTTCGAGTAACTCGTGAGCTTTTCGTTTGTAGTCGGCCATTTCACGACGTTGCATCGCTGTCGCCACGTGCCGAGACACAAAGCGCAGTAGCTCGGCGTCTTGTTCTGTATAGTATGTCGATTGTTGGTAGCTTTGCAAAACCATAGCGCCAATAACCTCACCCGAATCTATTAGTGGTACGCCAAGCCATGACACCACTTCCGGCTCCGGCTTAATGGTTTTACCCTGTTGATATAAAGCCAGCATACCTTGCTGATCAAGTAAGACGGTTTCGCCACTTCTTAGCACTAATTCGGTAAAGCGATTTGACAGTTCTCTCGGCTGGTAAAACGTCTTATTCTTTGCTTGTTGATCTTGGACATAGGCAAAGAACAGCTCATCATTCATCGGATTATATTTAGCAATATAAAAGTTTTCAGCATTTATCAGTTGACCAACAATGTTGTGGACTAAGCTATAAAAGGTGTCGATAACTAAATCTGGATCATTGGTCAGTTCAGATATCCGGTATAAGGATTCTTGTAATAATTCCGCTTTTTCACGATCACGAATTTGTTGCATTAATTCTTTTGTACGTGCATCGACAGCAGATTGTAAGCGCCCTCGGTCTTGCATCCGAGTCAATGCAGTGACAATATGCTGAGCGGTAAATTCCAATAAATCACATTCCGAGTCTTGATAACGAGTTGCCGCCGAGTAACTTTGCACCGCCATCACCCCGACAACAAAACCATCATGCATCAAGGGCACGCCTAACCAATCGACACCGGCGGTACCGACCGAGGTAATTTTATTCTCTTGTTCCAATTGGGTAATGACTTCAGGTGTCGCCAACAAGGCTTTACCCGTCTCAATGACATAACATGTCATTGAACCCTTAAATTGATTCAGTGGATAAACACCATTTACCATTTCGTCTTTTTCATCAATATGATAAACCAACTCCAAGGTTGATAATGTTTGATCGTATAAAATGATATAGAAGTTATCGGCACTCATCACAGCGGCAATAGAGTGGTGAACCTGTTCAAAAAAAGTACTAAGGGTGGCGCAATCTGTTGATAATTGATTTAATCTAAGTAAGGCAGTATAGCGATCGTGTAGCTTTTGATATTTGCTCAGCAAGGCAATTGATTCTTTTGCCAAGTCTGTATCAGCATTAGCTAGTGGCTCCAATAAATCTGTCAACTTTTTCACCCTACTACACATTGAAATTTCGATTAGACGAGATAGTCATCTACCCTATGCCCTTCAAAGATAAATTAAAGTATCAAAAAAAAACTACGTTGTCAGTCGATGTTAAGGTTTATTTTTTAAGCTTTTTTGCCTCAGCAAGTTCGTCCTTGTTACCGCAAACTCCAGCCTGTTTGTCGTCGCGATAGTAACGAATATCAATACAGTCTTGTTGGTATCTGCGCTCTAGCTCTGTGCGAATTATCGGTTTATTTTTGGCAGCAATAATTTGTTTATGTAATAACTGACATTGCTGCACTTGCTCTGACGCCAAGGTTACATCTTCACAACTATTATTATTTGCACTGCAAGCGGAAAATAATATTACTCCGGAAACTATCATTACAAGTTGTTTCATCGTTTTACTTCTCTTATTTTTTTGCAAAAATCCTGCAAGGTTCAATATGGATTAACCTTGCTATTAGTGAGCTAAGTCGATCTTATTATTATCTGCTACCAAACAAGGTGACTATTATTGAGTGTGAATTGAACCTGTCTTAAGCTGCCAATTCTCACCAAATTATGCCACCTACCAGTGCAGTTTTGCTGAGTTTTAACATCACGCGATTGAATTCATCCACTTCCCTTTGGTTTGGGTATATAATACTTAAAAATAAAGATTAAGCATTAAGATTATTGTATTAGGGGAAAACTATGCAAGTACAAGTTGTAGATTACCGAGCTAAGGATGCGGCACAAAAGTTTGTCGAAAGTTTACATAAGACAGGGTTTGGCGTCTTAACTAATCACCCAATACAACAAGCTTTAGTAGAGAGAATATATCAGGATTGGTATAATTTTTTTACCCATGATCAAAAACAAGCATTTGCATTTGATCCAGAAAAACAAGACGGTTACTTTGCTCCTGAAATTTCTGAGACCGCCAAAGGTCATAGTAAAAAAGATATTAAAGAATATTATCATGTTTACCCTTGGGGCCGCATTCCCGAACAGCTAAAAGCCGATATTCTCAATTATTATAAAATAGCCTCCGATCTCGCCAGCGAATTACTTGATTGGGTGGAAAAGCATAGTCCAGCGGATGTGGCAATACACTATTCAGAGCCTCTATCGAATATGATTATGGACACGCCAAATACCTTATTGCGCATTCTCCACTACCCGCCGTTTAACGGTACAGAAGAGCCTGGTGCCATTCGCGCAGCGGCACATGAAGACATAAACTTACTGACTATTTTACCTGCCGCGAATGAGCCCGGTTTACAGGTACAAGCGCAGAGTGGTGAATGGTTAGATGTTCCGGGAGATTTTGGTCACTTAATTGTAAATATTGGTGACATGCTACAAGAAGCCTCACAAGGCTATTTTCCTTCAACCAGTCATAGGGTCATTAACCCCTCGGGGGAAAATTCCGTTAAATCACGTATCTCTTTGCCATTGTTTTTACACCCTCGTAGCGAAGTGATCTTATCAGAAAAGCATACCCAAGCGAGTTACTTGTTAGAAAGATTAAGAGAGCTTGGGGTAAAATAACGCTAACTGAGTGCAATTGATTGTCATAAATAAAGCAGCCATCACAATGTCATGACTGCTTTATTTTCATTACCAAAAGTTAACCCGTTTGCTATTGTACCTAGACAGTTTCACTGTTCAGGTCTTCGAGCGTTTCAGCTGCTGAGACTTTTTTCTTACGGGTAAACAACGCCCTAATATCTTCTATAACAAGGTAAAGGCAAGGGATCAGTACCAGTGTTACTATGGTGGCAAATAACACCCCAAAAGAGAGTGAGACCGCCATTGGAATAACTATTTTTGCTTGTGCACTGACCTCGAAGAAGATGATCGGCACCAAACCAATAAAGGTGGTGATTGAGGTTAACAAGATAGCTCTAAAACGTTTAGTTCCAGCATGCATGACCGCATCTTTTAGACGCTCGCCTCGCTTTCTGGCATTGTTGACATAATCAACCATCACCAGCGAATCATTGACCACCACTCCGGCTGCGGCTAATATCCCCATGACAGATAAAGCGCTTAAGTCCATACCCAATATAAAGTGGCCTAATACAGCGCCAATGACACCAAAGGGAATAACTACCATAATCATAGTTGCTTGGGCATATGATTTCAGTGGGATTGCCAGCAATGAAAAGATGATCAATGAGGAAATGATAAAGTCTCGCAATTGATTATCAGCACTTTCCATTTCCTCTTGAATACTGCCGGTTACTTCACTTTTTACTTGCGGATACTTTCTTAATAATTCTGGCATGAAATTATCACGAATATCATTAGCCACTTTAAAAGGCTCTACTTGCTCGGCATCGACACTCGCCCAGACATTAATGGTACGATTTCCATTTTCACGACGTATCCGAGTGACCCCTTCCTGAAGCGTAATAACCGCCAGCTCCGATAAAGGTAACTCAGCGCCATTTGGGGCTTGGATCATAACATTATCGACATGCCCGACCGAGCTGCGTTCTGCAAGCGGGTAACGCACCATCACTTTCACTTCTTCACTATCACGTAATATGCGTTGTGCTTCTAAACCATAAAAACTATAACTGACCTGCGAGGCAATATCTGCAAGCGTTAAATTCAAGCTATAAGCTAATGGCTTCAGTTCAAACTGCACTTCTTTAGCACTGGTTTGACGACTGTCATTAACATCACCTATACCTTTTAGCGAATTAAGTTTGGCTTTTAATTCTTTGGCTGCGGCTAATAATTCCTTATCGTTTTGACTCTCTAAGCGAAAGGCAATATCGCCATCATCTCGGCCACCACCAAATAAGTTATCGCCGATGGTAAATGATTTAACGCCTGGATAGTTTGGAATCGCCTCACGCCATAAATCGGCAAGCTCAAAAGTATTCATTGGACGTAACTCAGGTATCACTAGCTTAACCATGATTTGACCACTGGTTCTGCTGCGTAAATCGATTTGCATATCAGAGATCATGGAATTACCATATTTTGCTTCGATCTCTTGATCAATACCATTGATCACGCCCTGAATGTTTAGCAAAGTCTCTAAAGTCGCCTGCTCTGAGGCATCAACATTCATTTCTACATTCACTCGAGGAAAGTCATGAGGAATTTTAGGTTGACCAACAAAACGAACAAAACCACCACTAAACAGGCCAGCACTGATTAACATTAAACTAATAAAGAACATTAACACTGCGTAGCGATATTGAATAAAGAGTTCTAACGCTGGGCGATAAACGTTTTCAATAAAGTTTTTCAACTTAATATCAACCCACAAACGTAATCTATCGATTGGGTTTTTAGGGTTAAACGCCTTCATTTTCATCTTAACTAAATGCGCCGGTAAAATGAGCTTAGATTCAATTAATGAAAAAATTAAACAAAGAATCACCACTGAGCCAATGGCTTTACCAAACGCAGATGACGGCCCTTCACCAAAAAGAAATGGCAGAAATACCGCTATCGTGGTTAATACTCCGAAGGTCGCTGGCATGGCAACCCGTTTAACACCACGAATCACGTTGTCAGTACTATGGCCGTGCTCTTCTATTTCATCATGGGCACTTTCCCCCATAACAATCGCATCATCGACCACAATACCTAATACCAAGATGAAGGCAAACAAGCTAATAACATTAATAGTGACATTGACAAATTCAAGTGGCATCACCAGCAAAGTGCCTAGAAAACAAACCGGCAAGCCCATCATGACCCAAAAAGCCAGACGAACACGTAAAAATAGCGCTAACATTAAAAACACCAGTACAGCACCACTTTTCATGTTATCGACCATCATGTCCAACCGGCCTTCAAGGTAGTAGGTCATATCAACCCAAGTTTCTAACTTTACACCGTGAGGCAATACTGAGGCCTTATCATCTACGTATTTTTTAACTACACTGGCAATATCTGTGATGCTTTGATTATCCGCCGCGCCGATAAACAAGGTGACTGAGTTTTTACCGTTAAACTTAGAGTATTGCAGGCCTTCTTCAAAACCATCAATAATCGTCGCTATTTCTCCGAGTAAAACCTTGGTACCATCGACTAGTGTTAGCACGGGGATTTGTTCGAATTCATGGCCGCGATAAGCCTGATTTTCCACTCGCAAGTTAATATAGCCATTTTCAGCACGAATTTGCCCCGCCGACATATTTCGCGAATAACTGCGCACAGCCTTGGCAATATCATTAAAGCTCAAACCATATTCTCTGAGTTTATCTTTACTCACTTCAATAGAGATTTCATAATCTAAGCCGCTAAATAAGTCTGAGATATTGATATAAGGTAGTTGCTGAATTTCATTATGAATTTTACGGCCGAGCTCTTTAAGCTCGCCATTGGTTAAATCACCATATAAGCTGATATACATTACTTCTTGACGAAATTTTTCCCGCTCAACTTTTATCCGCTCCATACCATCAGGGAAGCTAGAAATTGAGTCTATCGCCGATTTCACTTCTTCTAGCACCACTTGCGGATCGTAATCTAATTCGACTTCAAACCAACCATTGGAGAAATTACGATTTGAATAGGTAATAACCCGTTTAAGCCCTTGGACAGCTTCCAGCGCCTCTTCAATTTTAATGGTAATGCCTTCTTCCACTTCTTGCGGCGCAGCGCCAGGGTAGGGTGCAGCATAAGAAATCCAGTTAATTTTTACTTGCGGAAACATTTGTTTATTGATGGTGCTAATAGTAAAAAAACCACCTATTAAAATAAAAATCATCAATAAGTTAGCGGCAACGCTATTGCGGGCAAACCAAGCAATGATGCCTGTATTAGTGTCTATACTGTGGTCAATTTCTGGCGATTTTTTAGGGCTACTCGTTGTCATAATTACTCCCCTGAACCGCTATCATTTAACGCCACTTGGCTTTCGCTTACTACGTCATCTGCTTGTTGCTCAATTTGCTTTTTTGGCTGCTCAGTAATTAACGCCAATTTCATACCGTTAATAGGGTAATCAAGTGCTGAAACAATCAATTGGTCGCCATCCGCTAAACCGCTTGAAATAATAACATTACTGCCGTTTTCACGAATGATACTTACCGCGACATATCGCAACTTAGACTCGCTATCCAAAAGTGCCACACGATTATTATTCACCAAGTAACGAGGAACACTAGTCGCTTGCTCAATTTCACGGCCTATAATTTTGGCCTTAACATAAGAGCCAAAACGCGCCGGTGTTGCTGGATTGTTAGCAGATAATGCGTAGGGGTCATGAATTTCAGCCACCAGATAGCTCATCCGACTTTTATTATCAATCACACCTTCACTACGAGCAATTTTCGCCGGCCATAGTATTTCTTGACCAGCAAAGGTGCCGAATAAGTTAACGCTAGCATCTTTACCTTGCGCAACTAAAAACTGTAATTGATTATCCGCAACAGGCAAGCGTACTTCTGCAATAGCAGTGCCGAGTATTTTACCGACCATACTGCCAGTACCAACAAACGAGCCTAAACCAACATTTCGACTGTCAATCATGGCATCATATGGCGCTCTAATCTCCGTGCGCTCTAAGTTGCGTTTTGCTCTTAATACTGATGCTTGTGCCGCTTTTACCCGTGCTATTTCTTGCGCTAATTGTGGTTTACGTAAACTCAACTCAGTCGGCGACGTATCGGTAATACGCTGCCACTCTTGCTCTGCAACTTGTCCTTGAGCACGTTCAGTTTCTAACGATGCCCGTGCCGATGCCATGGTGGCTTCAGCGTCGATCAGTGCCGCTTGATAATCGTTAGGGTCGATACGCGCCAATAATTGCCCTTCTTGAACAAAACCGCCACGAACAAAGGTCGGTGATAACTCAACAATTTGGCCACTGACTTGCGCCACTAATTCTGTTTCATATTTAGGCTTAACCACACCATACGACTCTACTTCTAAGGTCATTGGCGCGACAGCAATCGCCTCAACCGCAACGATTGGGGTATTATCTACTTCTGCTTTCTCTTCTGGCGGTTTTTTCATACTTGAAAAAAGCATAAAAATTAAAATCCCGGCAATTAAAATGACAAATGGTATGATTATTTGCTTTTTCCGTGTCACTGTGACGTCCTCTTAAAATCTAAATTTTTGTAATTATTAGTTTAGTTATGCACAGGATACAGAAATCCCCGCCCACAAAAACTAACAAAGTTGTAAATGCTTGTTACAATATTCGCGCCGCTTTTGAAAAATAGCTAGAAAGTAATTTAAACCTATTAAAAAACAACACCTTGAACTCAAGTGTATTTTGAAGGCAAATTAACATCAAGCTAACATTTATAACACTTTGGTGTTTTTCACTAAATAATTAAACTTTTATAAAAACTTTTCGCCAATATTACCAAACAACAACTGAGCCCTTTTAACTTAAACCTGACAGCTGACAGCTTTTAACTGACAGCTATATTTATCCTAGTTTACAGTTTGTTAGTAAATAAAGCGCATAAGCACTTGTGCCGAAAAGTAAATACATTAGTATTAACGTATAGAGGGGAGAGGTATTTATGTTATCAAAAATTAGTGCATTTTTTCAATCGTTAGCAGCAGAAAATAGCCAGCAAGTAAACGAAGTAAGTTTAGAGATCGCCTGTAGTGTATTATTGTGTGAAGTAATGCTCGCCGATGGTCAACTAGACCATGCTGAGCAACAAAAACTCAATGAGATTTTGACGCAACAGTTCCAACTGTCAAGCGATGAAGTACAAGAGGTGATAAAACACGCCTTAGCCTTATGTGAAAACGCCACTGACTTTTACCAATTCACCTCGAAAATCAATGAAAATTACCGTCTTGAACAACGGATAAAAATGCTAGATTTACTGTGGAAAGTAGCTTATGCCGACGGTGAACTGGCCAGTATTGAAGAGCATATTATTCGTAAAATCGCTGATTTATTGCATTTACGCCATAGCGAATATATTGAAACTAAATTAAACAACCAAGTAAAAGCAAGCAGTGACAAATAAAAATCACTTTCCGCATGGAAAATTATAGTTAACTTAGCGCCAGATCGGTTATTATAGCCGCAAGTTAACTGACCTCAAGAATCCACATGGCAAGCATCGGCAAATACAACACCCTTCCTGTAGTAGCAATTACTGACAATGGCGCCTATTTAAACGCAAATGAGTTAGGGGAGATTTTATTACCCAATCGTTTTGTGCCTGAAAATTGCCAAGTAGGTAGCGAAGTTAAGGTATTTATCTATGCTGATACCGCAGATAGAATCGTTGCGACCACCGAAAAGCCGCTCGCGGAAGTTGATCAGTTTGCCTCGTTAAAAGTCAGCCAAGTCAATAAAATGGGCGCCTTTCTCGATTGGGGCTTACCAAAAGATTTACTCGTGCCCTACAACCAACAGCACAGTGCAATGGAAGTGGGTAAATATTACTTAGTGCGTATATTTCTCGACTTGAAAACTGACCGACTAGTGGCGTCAAGTAAACTCGATAAGTTTATCGATATTTGGCCGGCTGAATATCAAAAATGGGATAAAGTTAAATTAACCATTGCCAGTAAAACCGACTTAGGCTTTAAAGCCATTATTAATGATCTGCACTGGGGCTTACTTTACGATAATGAAATATTTAAGCCATTGCGCACCGGTAAAAAAATAACCGGTTATATCAAACAAGTGCGTGAAGATGGTCGCATTGACTTATCCTTAACCCGCCCAGGTGAAGGCAAAGTAAAAGACTTTAGTGATATATTGTTAGCCCATATCGCCGAAAATGACGGCTTTAGCCCATTGCATGATAAAAGTGATCCTGAATTGATCAAACGCATATTAGGGGTCAGTAAAAAAACCTTTAAAGCCACGGTCGGTAACTTAATGAAAAACGGTAAAATCACCATTGAAGCCAAAGGTATCCGTCTGAAATAAGCCCGCTAGCTCTAATGTCACCCTTACTTTAATACGGTTCAGGTAAAACAAAAAAAGCCCAACAGGGCTTTTTTATATTTAACGATTTAAGGTGGGTTACTGCGTACCACCCACGGTCATTTCATCAATTTTCAAGGTCGGTTGTCCCACCCCTACCGGCACGCTTTGACCATCTTTACCACAGACACCGACGCCAGCATCAAGCTTGAGATCATTACCGACCATGCTGACTTTTTGCATTGCCTCTGGGCCACTACCAATTAAGGTTGCACCTTTTATCGGTGAGGTAATTTCGCCATTTTCAATTAAATACGCTTCTGAGCTGGTAAAAACAAATTTACCCGAGGTAATATCGACTTGACCACCAGCAAAGTTCGGCGCATATATGCCTTTTTTCACTGATTTAATAATGTCTTCTGGTTTGTGCTCACCGGCCAACATATAAGTGTTAGTCATCCGCGGCATAGGCAAATGCGCATAAGACTCACGACGACCATTACCGGTCGCTTTTACCCCCATCAAGCCAGCATTATGCTTATCTTGCATATAACCTTTCAATATTCCTTTTTCGATCAGCACATTGTATTGGCCCGGTGTACCTTCATCGTCAATACTGACCGAGCCGCGACGATTGGCCATGGTGCCATCATCAACAATAGTACAAAGCTCAGAGGTGACCTGCTGGCCAACTTTGCCAGAAAAAGCTGATGAGCCTTTACGGTTAAAGTCTCCTTCTAAACCATGGCCCACCGCTTCATGCAATAGTACGCCAGGCCAACCAGCACCGAGTACCACAGGTAATAAACCAGCGGGTGAATCAATCGCCACTAAGTTAACTAACGCCTGACGTACCGCCTCTTCGGCATAAGCTAAATAGCGCGGCTTATTATCTTCTACTTCAAAGAAATAACTATAGTCAGTGCGTGCGCCACCGCCGGCACTGGCACGTTCTCGCTTACCATTTTCTTCCACCAGTACCGAACAATTTAATCGTACTAAGGGTCGAATATCGGTTGCATAAGTACCATCACTGGCCGCGACTAATATTTTCTCATAAACCCCAGATAAGCTGACAATGACTTGCTTGACGCGTTTGTCGACACTTCTAGCATGTGCTTCCACTTCATGCAGCAAAGTAATTTTTTGCTCTTGCGCTAAGCTCGCGAGTGGGTCATTGGCCAAATAAAGCGCCGGACTTTGTTGCATTTTTTTGCCATCGAACACTTGCACACGTGCCGACTTGCCAGCATTGGCAATACCTTTAGCGGCATCTGCCGCTTTTTTTAATGCCGAGGGAGATATATCATCGGAGTAAGCAAAACCGGTTTTTTCACCTGAGATCGCTCGCACACCGACGCCACGTTCAAGATTAAACGAGCCTTCTTTGACGATGCCGTCTTCGAGCATCCATGATTCATGACTACTGGACTGAAAATATAAATCCGCTAAATCGACTTTATGTTGGTAAATACTATCCAACGTATCCATTAGCATGCTCTGATCAATTTCACTATGGGCTAAGAGTTCTTTCTCAACATTATTCATTCGACATCAACTTATTTTTAAAACGATTATGAGTAGCGACAGGCATAGCTTTACGCACCTGAAGTAATTCTTGTTCTTGGTAATCAGCACAAATAATACCTTTGCCGATATCTTGCTGAGCTAGTATTTCACCCCAAGGGTTAATGATCATACTGTGGCCCCAGGTTTCACGGCCATTACCATGCACACCTTCTTGGCCTGCGGCGATGATATAGACTTGATTTTCAATCGCCCGCGCTTGTAGTAATGTTTGCCAGTGTGCCGCTCCTGTTACCCGGGTAAAAGCACTAGGTACGGTAATGATTTTCGCACCTTGTTGGCATAACTGACGAAATAATTCCGGAAAGCGCAGATCATAACAAATCGTCAAACCGACATCGACACCGGCAACATTAACCACGCTAACACGATCGCCGGCTTTGGCATAACGTGATTCACAGTAATTTTTTTCGCTATCTTGCACTGCAACATCAAATAAATGAATTTTATCATAATCGCCTAACTCGTGCCCTTCGGGAGAGAAAACAAAACAACTATTTGTGAATTTCTGCTGCGGCTTTGCTAGCACCGGAATACTACCGGCCACCAGAAAAACATTATACTGCATGGCTAACTTAGCTAAGCGATGTTTTAAGCTATTACGGACTTGGTTTTCCTGGGCTAAGGCTAGTTGTGCTTGGTCTTTACCACCGAAAAATAAGCAACATTCAGGTAATAACACTAATTGCTGCTGGTTGAGTTCTAGCGTCGCTAATTGTTGTTCGATATCAGCAATGTTACTGGAAATATCGGTATTGGTGGTCATTTGTATGGCACAAAGTTGCATTATTTTACCTGTCATTATTATCACCCATCAATGTTATCAGCAGCTGGCTTTTTCGATTTCTCGGGACGCAAAGGCTTTAGGGTATTGTCTGGCGTATCTTCAATTATTTTAGGCGGCGAAGAGCGTCCGACACTAATATTTTGATTTTTTCGGCTCACTTGCTTAAATTGCGGCTGATCGATATTACCGGTCACTTCAAATTTAATCTCTGCAATCACCGTTGATGTGATCACTTCATCAAGCGCAACCCCCGCTAAAAAGGTGACGGGATTAAGTGTAGCAATCCAAGCCAGCACAGGTAAGCTTGAGGTTAAATTCGGCTTATAAGACATCCGGTAGTCAAGTTCACCATTATTTAAATTGGTATTACCGACAATAGTTAAATCACCTGCCGTGCCTTTCATCAAGACATTATCGGTATAAGCAACACCATCTTTTACCGTAAAATCACCTTTGAGCTCTCGATAGAACATGCCATCACTAAAAATATCTCTAAAATCAAAACTTAATTTCCGCACTAATGACTGTAAACTTAAAAACGACAGAATACGGACACCTTTATCATCAACATCGGCGAGATATCCGTCATCAAATGTTGTCGAAAGTGCACCATTAAGGGTCGCCGCAGCAAAGTCATAAGGGGCACCTTGCCAAGCGAGGTTATAATTCATTTCAACCCCGCTATCTTTAATAATCGAGGCAAAACCTAGATTTTCAACTTCACGAGCGACATTATTAGCGGCTAGGGAGCCTGTCACTCGAGTGCTAGCGCTAGCTTGGTCTTGTTGCCATCTGGCGTCAAATGCCAGCTTGTTTTTACCACGTTGTGCGACAAAATCTTTCATGAGCAACGTGTTTTCTTGCTCTCGCATTAAGGTAAAACTGACGTTACCCATATCATATTGACCATATCGGCAACTGGTACAGCTAACTTTTAATGGCGGCAAGTAAGCAA
>JGI24723J26617_10001141_pt1 | contig 24098 bp, 22 predicted proteins | sample Cruoilmetagenom6_FD_26617 | JGI IMG/M metagenome (IMG submission 26617)
AAAAAAGACGGGATAATTATGAAAAAACTATTGGTATCATGTATTGCTGCTCATGCAGTATGTTTACCCATTGCTGATGCTGTAGCAGATAATGCAATGAATCAAACCAAAGCCAAGTTATTAAATGGTGTGGCAGTCAGGTATGATAAATCTGAGCCATTACCAAGACTGATACAGATGACTCAAGAAAACAGTGCATCAGTCAGCAGAAACTTAAAGCCAGCGGACTATGTGTATCCAAACTTTACAGAACATCCGAGTAAAATAAAGCAGGCTGATCAGCTGAGTAGTACGGATGGCATTCAAAATACACGAGGAGCCAGTAGCATGCCTCCAGTGGGAATCAGTTTTGATGGTATTGGACAGGCTGACGCACCNGGTGGTGGTTTGCCACCTGATACCAATGGTGATGTGGGAATCGATCATTATGTTCAATACATCAACACCGANTGGGGCGTATACAGTAAGACCACAGGACAGTTGGTCGGCTCAATTCAAGAAGGCAATACTTTTTGGGCGGGATTTGGAGGCAGTTGTGAAACAGACAATGCTGGAGACCCAATTGTTTTATTCGATAAGTTGGCCCAGGTTTGGGTCTTCAGTCAGTTCATTTCCAGTAATAATGGTTCCCAATGTTTTGCGGTCTCAGATCGTGCTGATATAACTGATCCAAATGTAACGTTTAATCGATATGAGTTCAGTTTCAATGGTGATTTTAATGATTATCCACACATTGGGATTTGGACAGATGAAAATGGTGACAGCAGCGGTTATTACTTTGTAACCCATGATTTTGATTTTTCTGGCGCTTCACCTGTTTTTGTTGGTGCTTCATTTTCTGTGGTTGAGCGTGATGCCATGATTGCAGGTAATCCTGCAGAATTTGTACGTTTCCAAAATGTAACAGGAGGCGGTTCTAATGCATACGGTGCATTGCCTGCTCATTTAGAAGGTGATGTGTTACCAGCTGGAAACACCTGTGCGCCATTTGTTCACACCAGAGCAGATTTGGATGCCTATTTATTTTGGAACTTATGTGTAGATTGGGATAACACACAAAATTCAACCATTTCGGATGCAACCATTATTTCTTCAGCCCATCCTTACAGTGCTGGAGTTAATAATATACCCCAGCCTTCACCTGCTCCAGCAGGCTCCGAACTGGACTCTTTTTCTGGAAGAACCATGTACCGAGCCAGTGCCAGGGCATATCCCAGTAGCAGTGGATTACCCATAGATTTAGTGATTAATCATGTGGCAGATACCGGTGGTGGCGTGGCAGGTGTTAAATGGGTTAATTTTTCACTTTCTTATGATGGTGCTTCTTTCAACGGCGAAGTGACTCCTGCTGATAGCTTTCAAGCTAAAATTCGTGACGAAGGAACGTTTTCTCCAGATGATGATTATCGCTGGATGGGAGCCATTTCGATAGACAGGAGCCGTAATTTAGGATTGGCATACTCTGTTTCTAGTGAAAATACATTTCCTTCAGTTCGTTACACTGGTCGCACAACCAATGATCCAATTGGCACCTTAAGAGATGAAGCAGTCTGTGTTGATGGAACTGGCGTTCAAACATTTGTTGACTCTACTGGACGTGCGGGCCGTTGGGGTGATTATTCTTCCATGAGTGTTGATCCAGTTGATCAATGTACCTTTTGGGCGACTGTTGAATACATTGCTTCTACTGGAGTCGCTAACTGGGATAACAGAATATGTTCATTTAAATTCCCTGAATGTGGTGATCCAATATACTTCATGGAGACACAAGACAGTCAAGACATAGAAGTGTGTTTATTGGATGGAGATCCTTCTGTTGATTTATCATTGTATGCTTTAGATGGTTTTAACAGTCAAGTGAGTTTATCTACAGCTGGAATGCCTGGTTCTTCATCAGTCAATTTTTCCCCTTCTAATGTGAACACATACCCAGCTTCAGTGACCGCAACGTTTGTAGATTTAGACCAAGCGGGTAGCAGCCAATTTGTGGCTGAAATTTTAGCAACAGGTGGTTCACCAACGGTTAACAGGTCTTTGTCATTTAATGTCACTGCATCTAGTGGTATACCCGTATCAGCTAATTTGTCATCACCAGCCAACAGCAGTGTAGGCACATCAGTTAGGCCTGTATTAAGCTGGTTAGCAGCAGTTGATGCCTTGAATTACACTGTAGAAATAGCCACTGATGCAGCATTTACAAATATCGTTGAAACTGGTACCGTGTCAACAACAAGNTATGCTGTGGTTAATCCATTGGCTGTTCAAAGCCAATATTATTGGCGTGTGGTTTCAGANAATAACTGTGGCAATTCCGTAGCTTCGCAGGTATTCAACTTCACCACTGGAACACCAGGTGAGTGTGCGGCACCCTTGTTACCACAAGTTTACTTCAGTGATGATATTGAAGGTGATGTGGGTGATTGGAGTATTTCTGGCTTAGGTAGTACCTGGGCTCAATCCAGTGTTCGAGTAAACTCAGGCCAAAATTCATTCTTTGCTGTTGATTCAGCCAGTACGAGTGATCAATATTTGGTGACACCTCCAATTACTTTACCTTCAATTGATAAATCTCCCATAACCTTGTCTTTCTGGAACTACCAAAACATGGAAGCCAACAGTGGTACAGGTGTAGAAGCCTGTTGGGATGGTGGTTTATTAGAGGTGTCAACTGACGGTGGTAACAGCTTCGTACAAGTGTCTAACTTAAACATGCTAACAGACCCATACAACGGTGGAATTGTTCAACAAGCGGCATCCGAAATTTCTGGATTGGATGCATGGTGTGCTGATGACATAAACCCGGCCTCTGGAGACCAAGAAACCACNGCAGTTGTAGATTTAAATCAGTATGCCGGCCAACAGGTACAATTCAGGTTCCGATTAGGCACAGACGGTNCGGCAGGTGATGAAGGGTGGTATATAGATGATATTGCNGTTCAGGGTTGTGCAACTGACCTCATTTTTGAAAACAGTTTTGAGTAGATATTAACCATTATATTTATGCTTAACATTATATGAAGCAAACTGAAAAAGCCTTTGTGAATTCACAAAGGCTTTTTTTATAATTTATACACTCATTTTTTTGCTGTTCATACCTTATTTGAGGTCGTGTGAGGATGAGTCAATCAAACACAAAAAAAAGTATGTTTCAAAACATTGATGATCGAATTTATACAAAGTTAAAAGTCATCGCCAATAAATTGATGGCACAAGAAAGAAATGATCATACATTATCAGCTACGGATTTGGTTCACGAAGCCTATATTAAATTACAAAAATCAAAAAACGGTGAGTTTGACGATGCTGCCTTTTTATATGTTTTGGCTCGTCAAATGCGTCGCTTATTGGTGGACTATGGCAGGCACAAGTCCAGCCTAAAAAGNGGCGNTGGNCTATGTCGTGTCATATATACTGATGATTTGGGTATTCAAAACAATACATTGACAGATTTTTCAATCATCAGTAATGCCATTGATGATTTAGAAGAATTAGACAATCGTGCCGCTAAAGCCATCGATTTATTTTACTTTACCAATATTTCAAAACAACAGGCAGCAGAAGTGCTTCAAATTTCTGTGCCCACTTTGGAACGTGATTTGCGATTTGCAAAAGCTCACATCAGTTACTTTTTAAGTGAACACAGTTAATGGATTCGGAAGATAAAGGCAGCAAACAAAACCGAGGTTTACAGATTAAACAGTTGTTTGATCAGTGTCTGGATTTGCCCAAAGCAGAACAAATACAACTCATTCAAGATGCAGAAGTTCCTGAAGATGTTAAAAANCATGTAAAAAAGTTACTCAGTTTCACTGCTGAAGAAATGAATTTAACCAAAGCAGTGATTGACTCTGTTCAGGTCGGTTTAGACATCAAACCCATTACAGTTGGTTTGAACATCGAATCTTATCACTTGGTCCAACCGTTGGGAGAAGGTGGACAAGGAGAAGTGTGGTTAGCTGAACGCACAGGTGATGATTTTCACCATCAAGTTGCAATCAAGTTTTTAAAACCGGTGCACAACCAAAAAGAACTGGAAAGGTTCAGAAGTGAGCGTGAATTGTTGGCCAGTCTGAAGCATCCAAACATTGCACAGTTGTTGGGCGGTGGTGAGTTGGCAGACAATCGGCCCTACATGATAATTGAATATGTAGAAGGTTTGCCCTTATTAGAATACTGCAAAGAAAATAATTTCAATTTAATTGAATACCTAAACTGCTTTTTACAAATTTGTGATGCAATCAGTTATGCGCACTCACATTCAGTTATTCACCGTGATATTAAACCATCTAATATAGTTGTTTCAAATGATGGTACGGTTAAATTATTGGATTTTGGTATCGCTAAATTCATGGATAAAGATGATGTGAAAACACAAACTTTACCGATGATGACATTGGCGTATTCCAGTCCTGAACAAGTGACCGGAGCAGCAGTCTCAACAGCATCTGATGTATATGCATTGGGTTTATTGCTTTATGAGATGTTGGTGGGCCAACGTGCACAAGCGGTGTGTTCTGATGCGCCTGCAGAGTTAATTCATGAAATAACCCAACAAACTCCAATCGCGCCAAGTTTATTAATAAAAAAAATAGACTTTAACAGGAGTTATGACAACAAACAGCTCAAGGGAGATTTAGATAATTTAATTTTAATGGCCATTCGTAAAGAGCCCAACCGTCGTTATTCAACAGTGGCAGCCATGGCTGATGACATCAGAAATTATTTGGATGGTAGGCCTTTGTTTGCCGTTGGTGACAGCTNGGCTTATCGGGTTAAGAAGTTTGTTATCAGAAACCCAATAGTCACCTTACTGTCTGTGACTGTTTTGATTTTTATGGTTACTTTGCCTATGGTTTTGTTAAACAATCAACACCAATTGAAACAAGAACGGGACAAAGCTGTATTGGCGCAAGAAAAAGCGCAACAACAATCAGTAATAGCAAACAGAACCACAGATTTTTTGGTTGATATCTTAGAATCTGCATCGCCCTTGGCCAATAAAGGAGAGGCAATTAATTTAGATGATGTATTGGCCAGTGCAGAGCGTCAATTATCTGTTGGAATGGATAATCAACCTGAAATAAAAGCAACATTAATGGCTAAATTGGCAAGTATTCAACATCATTTAGGACATCATGATGTGGCAGTAAAACACTATAAAACGGTGTTAGACATTTACCAAAAACAACAAAATATCAGTGGCCAAGTTTTTGCACTAGGTCAATTAGCCATCATGTCAAACTTTGCTGACAACGAAACTGAGTCATTGTCATACCAACAACAAGCGCAGTCATTAAGTAATCAACTGACAGATGTTTCAGAGCTTGCTTGGCATCGAGCCAGAATGGCCACTTTAGCCAATAACATGGACAAAGGTGGAAAATCAATTGAGGCGTTACTAACAGAGAGTCTGCACGAGCTTGAAAGTAAGCAGATTGATAATCCCGCATTATTCGGTCGACTTTACAATGAGCTGTCATTACTGACAAGTGATAAGCTAAAGGCATTAGAGTACATCAATGAAGCGCTTAAATATGCTGAAAAATTGAATGGTAGAATGCACCCCTTGTTTCAAATCAGACAATTAAACAAAGTACAAAGGTTGAAAAATTTAAATCGATATGATGAAGCTGAAGCGGTATTGCTTACTGCCAAAAAAGAAGTAAAAAAACTGTTTACAANAGAGCATTCAGAATATGCCAGTGTGATTGCGGAGTTAGGGTCTTTATACCATGATAAAGGTAAATTTTCTGAAGCGGAACCTGTATACAAAGAAGCCATACAAATCAGTTTAAAATTAGAAGGAGAAAAATCGTTAAGTTACGTTTTACAGTTAAATAATTTGGCTTATTTGTACGAGGACTTTGGTCAATTGGAATTGGCAGAGCCAATGTATCGAAAATCGATTGAACTAAGAAAAAAATACCATTCTGCCAATTTAATGCGTGTGGCCAGTAGTGAGGGAAATTTAGCCAGGTTATTGGCTAAAATGGGTCAATATTCACAATCTCAACAAATGATGCAATTTGTTAAACAAACCTATCAAAACAACAACCGTTCCAATACATTAAATACGTTAACTGAGATAGCCAATGTCATACAGCCACTCTCAGAGTCAGGAGACTGCCAATTGGGTATGCAAATGCTGCGACAGTTGCTTCCCAAAATCCAACAAATGTCAACATTGAGTTGGCGCCGTATGCATTCTGAACTCTGGTTAGGTGAGCTGGCAAATTACTGTCAAGCCAATGAATTGGCTGAGGCGCTTTTGTTAGCGGCTAAGCAAAAAGCAACGGTGATTTATGCAGAACAATCTGATGGTCAAAATATCATCTTCAATAAAGTCGAAAATTTAATCAATAAACTTCCATAACATCTGTATTTGTTTGTATATTTTAAAGAAGTATCTATGCAGGACAGAGGCAATTGATAGGCTTGAAAAGTCGATGAATGGCTAAAAGATGTGCTGTAAAAAAATGTCACACGGGCCCAGGTAAAAAATTTATTTTCATTTTTTTGATATATTTATGATGGAAAATGAAATGAATTACGCTTATATAAGTAATGGCAGTTGTCATTGCGGTAATTTAAGCAATTACCATACATGTAAACAAAGCACTCAAGGGGAAAATTTTTGTTTACATTTGATACGACTCGTTGGCATGTGGGGGAAGCTGTATACAACGAGTCGTTTTTTTTGTCCTTTGTCCACCATTAGAGATCATGTTTTAANAGAGGCGATGATTACATCGCCAAATAAATACCTATGTGGTCGTTGTTAAAAAAACACCCTGCCTTTCATTAAACCGTCACTGTAATTGTCTATAACTCAGCCAAACAGTGAGCAGATGAAATAAAAACTCAGAGATTTTACGAATGTATTTATACGTATACTATTGAATACCGTTGTTTGTCAGTTAACAGTNGATGAGTAAAAATTTGCATTTTCAGCGTTACTGCATGAATTAAGCTGTGATAAAATCATTGAACGCGGGCCATAAATAACCTGATGGAAACATGGAAGGGGTGTTTGTGGTTTGAAAAAAATACAATTATGGGAGAAAGTAATGAAAGTAGCAGCAGGTGTGATATTAATAATAGCAGCCTTATTTAACTTATTCGCAGGTCTTGCCTATTTAGGTGGTGGTGCAGCAACTTCGGGATTAAGTAGTGCCGTAGATTCAGCAGTCATGCAACAACAAATGACTGAAGATGAAAGGTCTGAAGTGGAACGTGTTAAAAACGAGGTGGGCGGCAGCGCCATGGGCTTTATGGCATTCGGTATATTTTTATTGGTTAGTGTCGGTATTTTAATTGCTGGTGCTGTATTCCTGTTTACCAACAAAAAACCACAATTCATTATGGTCGCAGGAATCATGGCTATAGTGGCAGAAGTGATAGGGATATTGATTACAACAGTCGGCGTCACCAATTTAGTGGGTCTGGTTGGTGGTGTATTGGCAATCGTAGCCGCTAAATCAATGAGTCAATCTACAGCAGCAGTGGTAGAGTAAACTTATCTTATCAATCAAATCAATAACAGAAGCAACCTGATGGGTTGCTTCTGCGTTTAGGCTCAATCAATGCGAACAGAATTCATTAAGAAATTGGTGTTACAAGATTTGTACTATGCACTCAGAAGTGCTCGTGGTGTGTTGTTTTTGGTGTTCTTTTCGGTGTTTTGGTTGTGGATTTTTTCAAAATTAGGCAAAGTGAATACCCAATGGCTGGGTAATCCTGATGGTGCAATGATGCTTTCTTGGTTGTTTGATCAAAAAACAGCCCAAGCTTTATTTGTAGACAGGAATCCAGGTTTTTCATTGTTTTATTTGATAGCCATTAACACTGCGCCTTTGTTTGTATTGTTTGCTGCAAGTGACCAAACTGCCAATGACATAGGAAGTAAGTATTTAAGGTTTTTACTGCCCCGTTGTCAGCGCATTGAAATTTATTTAGGTAGATTTGTAGGCAGTGTAGTGTTGGTGTGGTTGGCATACATTTCGATCAGTACCATTGCGGCCTTATGGGTGGTTTTGTTTAATCATGCCAATGTGGCTGAGATANTTATAGAATGGTTGTGGGTGGTCAGCTCTTTGATGTTGTATGTGTTGCCATTTATTGCATTCATGTCACTGTGTTCAGCATGGGTGGGTTCAGCGGGCTTATCAGCTTTGTTAGGCTTGGGTTCCTACTTAATCGTTGTTATCATCATAGGTGTTTTGAGTTTTAGGTGGCAGGGTGTTGCAGATGGGGTGTCATGGATNTTACCCAATGCAATTAAGCCGTGGGTCCTATTAATGGATGGCTGGCATTTATTAAAATCAACCATTCTGGCGACTATATACGTGTTTATTTATGGTTATTTGGGCTGGCTGGTGTTTGCCAGAAGAGATATTTAATGACAGCAATTGAAGTAAAAAATTTAACTAAAAAGTACGGTGAGCAATTCGCACTTAACGCTGTCAGTTTAGCAATAAAAAAAGGCATCACTACGGGTTTGATAGGTCCCAATGGTGCAGGTAAAACCACTTTGATGTCATTAATATGTGACTTCATTCACCCCACCAGTGGCACTGTTGAAGTTTTGGGTTATCCAGCCAATTCAGCTAAACTAAAAGGTCGAGTTTCTATCCTGCCACAAGATGCTCGTTTTTTAAAATCTTTGTCTATNAAAAAACAATTAGCCATGTTGGCTGAACTGCAAGGTTTTGATTCCAAAGCGGCCCATCAAGAATCTTTAAGGGTCTTGGAACTGGTTGATTTAAGACCTGCTCAGAATAAATTGCCCGAGCACCTCAGTCATGGCATGTTAAAACGTTGCTCTATTGCCCAAGCATTGATTGGTGAACCGGAGTTGGTTTTATTGGATGAACCGACAGCAGGCTTGGATCCTACCACCACCGATTCAATCAAAGCAGTGATTAAAAACTTACAAAACCAAGCCACAATCGTTATCAGTTCACATAATCTAACAGTGATTGAAGACCTGTGTCAGGAAGTGGTCATTTTGAACCAAGGTCACTTACATGCTCACCATGCAATTGACCAAATTGTGGTAAAAACTGAAGCCATTACAATCAAGCTGTTAGAACATCCTGACCAAGCACAAATAGATGAGATGAAGCAAACACCATGGATTACCGACATTAAAACTGGTAAGCCTGGCAGTTGCTTAATGGTTGTCTACTATAATCCAGAAAGTATTGATGATGCAGCGGTTGATATATTAATGTTGTTAAAATCAATGGCCATGTCATACCGTGAATTTACCAAAGGGGAGCGGTTGCAAGAATACATGACTAACAACTTTTAATTTGACGCTTCACACTATGGGATGAGTTGCCGAATGTAACTTTCTATATTGCCATGCGTTTTATGTTTGTTATTCATACAATATTATGAGGTTTTAAAATGAGAAAAATCGCTTTAATCAGTACCATTACTTTGGTGACATTGTCGGCATTTGCGGGTAAGAACATGCAATTTAACCGTTCACTTAATTTGTCAGCAGATCGATTAAGTGCCGTGGAATTTGATGTTGGTGCAGGATCACTGGAAATTGTTGGAACCTCGGGTGATGAAATAAAAATCAATGCCACCATCGAATCAGATGATTTCAGAGACATGGAAAACTTGGTTGAATATTTTGAAAATAAAATGAAATTTTCAATTGAGCGACAAAGCGAATATGCCATGGTTTATGCCAAATCTAAAGAGAGTTTTAATTGGGGTAAGTCAAAAAACGTCATGATTCATTTACAGGTGGAATTGCCCAAAGATATGGATTTAGAGGTTGATGATGGTTCAGGTTCGATGACGATTGAAAACATAGGGGGCATGNTTGCTATTGATGACGGTTCGGGTACCATCACATTACGAAATATCGCCAATGATGTTGAGGTAGAGGATGGTTCGGGTAGTTTGTTCATGGATAACATTCAAGGTGACGTCAGTATTGAAGATGGTTCGGGAACTATAGAACTAAAACGCATCTCTGGCTCTGTTACTGTAGAAGATGGTTCGGGTGGGATTCATGCCACTGATGTAGGTGGAAACTTTCGAGTGGATGATGGTTCAGGTGAGATTGAAGTGAAACAACTGCATGGTCGTTTTAAGTTGGTTGATGATGGATCAGGATCAGTGTATGTGAATGGTGAAAAGTGGGATAAAAAGTAATTGCCACTGAATTTAATGGATTTAAAATTAAAAAGGCGTGATTTATTCACGCCTTTTTTTATCAACATAACTGATTGGTAAAACAAAATAATATCAGTTGTTAACACATAAAAAGCCCGTTGTTTGAACGGGCTTTTAAATGAGCAATGGTCAAAGTATTTAGCCAAATATAGCCTTTAAAATAAAGAAAAATACAATCGATAGACTGGCTCCCGCTGGGATGGTTATCACCCAAGAAGCAAAAATATTTCTGACTACTTTTAAATCAATGGCTGAAATACCTCGTGCCATACCCACACCCAAAACAGCACCTACCAAGGTTTGGGTAGTAGAAATGGGCATGCCTGTTCCAGAGGCAACAACGATGGTGGTAGATGCTGCCAATTCTGCTGCAAAACCACGAGATGGTGTTAAATGTGTGATTTTTTGTCCCACGGTTCTTATGACATGAATACCAAAAGTACCAAGGCCAATCACGATACCCACACCACCTAACAGTAAGATCCATGTTTGCATGCCTGCTTCCGCAGTCACAATGCCAGTATGAGCAGTTGATACGATGGCTGCCACGGGTCCTACGGCATTGGCAACATCATTGGAGCCATGTGCGAATGCCAGACCTGATGCAGTGATAACCATTAACACAGCAAAGACACGTTCTACTGTGTAGAAATGAAATTCTTTGTCTTTCTTTTTATCGCCTTTGATTTTTGAGATAAAAAAGGCACCAATCAAAGCCACAATCATGCCTGATAAAGCGGCGTATGAATACGCTTGAATATCAGATAAATCCAAGCCAACATGTTTTAGGCCTTTTTTGATGGTGACCAATGTCAATATGAAAGCAGTGATGAACATGTAAAAAGGGACGTATTTTTTGGCTTTTTCTAGAGGATCTTTTTGTTTGAGTATCAGGTGGTGAACAGTTTGGAATATGAGAAAAGCGATAAACCCAGCAATCATTGGCGTGATAATCCAACTCAAGACAATGTTGCCTACTTTACTCCACTTAATGGCTTCCATACCGATACCTACGGCAGCAAAACCCACCACGGCTCCAACGATAGAGTGGGTTGTAGAAACTGGCCAACCCTTTTTAGATGCCACCAACAACCAACAACCGGCAGCCAATAAAGATGCCAACATACCAAAAACAAGCAATTCAGGGTTGCCTTCAACAGAGGACGAATCAATGATGCCTTTGCGGATGGTTGATGTGACTTCACCGCCTGCTAAAACCGCACCAGCAAATTCAAAAATAGCAGCAATTAAAATGGCTTGTTTAATAGTTATGGCTTTTGAGCCTACCGAAGTAGCCATGGCATTGGCAACATCATTGGCTCCGATACCCCAGGCCATAAAACCACCGAAAATTGCAGCCAGCAGTACATATGTAAAGCCGTATGTTAGTTCATATTCCATTTCAGTACCCCTTTATTTTGCTAACAACAATTCAAGACGACGCCCAATGCGTTCTGCTTGATCNGCAACATCACCCATCATATCTATCAATTTATATAAAAACATCACTTCAACCGCAGGTAAAGTGGATTCAATTTCAAACAAACTGGCTTGTAAGCCTGCTTGCATGTTGTCTGTTTCAGTTTCAATTTTATCGAGTTTGGCTATCAGTTTTTCAACAACCTTAACTTCGGCGCCTCGAAATCCAGTTTCATACAACTCATCCAACTCATTGACACTTTGTTTGGCCTTTTTGGTGGCATCAACGCAGCGTTCACAGAAATCTATAAAAGCATCATACAGTATCGCTGGTATTTGAATTTTACGCAGTTTGACCATGCCGGAAATTTGTTTACTGATGTTAGCCACTTTGTCCTGCACCAAAACCAGTTCTAATAAGTCTTGGCGTGGTACAGGCATGAATAGGCTTTTAGGTAAGTTTGAACGGATGTCATTTTTTTGGTCATCGGCTTCATTTTCTAATTGACGAACGCGCTCCGTTATTTCATTGACTTTAACCCAGTCATTTAAATTGGCAGCCTTGAATAAGTCAGGCAATAAAGCGGCCGCTTCATAAGCCGTCTTGATGTGTTTTTGTAAAGGTTCTACTGGTGATCGGCCCAGCATATCTGAGAGAAATGTACCCATGGTTTATTCCGCTGTATTTTGAAGCGTTTATTATACTCTGATGCTTGTTGATTGTTAGGTAAATTGCCACCAGATGTCACTAAATATTCATCTTTCTGTCATCTTTTCAAAAATAATAATTCTTAGAATTGAATTTTTATTGGATAAATATTGATGTTAGACATAGAAAAAAGTATTGAAACACACTATCCCGAGTTAGCGCCTAAACTGGTCAAGTACAAAAATATCCTTAAATTGTTAGCTAAATTATTACATACNGAAGACATCAATGAATTTATCAGTAAAAATTTACACCTGAAAAATTTTTCATTTCTGGACGCCATACTGAATGAATTCCGATTTGACTATAAAATTTCCAATCAAAGTAAAGCGAAAATTCCGGCAGAAGGCCGGCTTTTAATCGTGGCCAACCACCCCATTGGATCGTTAGACGGTTTGGCCTTGTTGCGAATGATTTATGATGTCAGACCTGATGTAAAAATCATTGCAACACCATTGCTTGCTGAAATTGAACCTATTAAGGAGTTATTTCTCCCCGTTGATAACATCAGCTCCAAGGCACGGCACAAATACAACCTTGAGAAAATCAAGGCATCGCTTCAAGNTGAACAAGCAGTGATTATATTTCCNGCAGGTGAAGTGTCACGAATCACCCCCAAAGGCATCAAAGACGGTCGTTGGAAAGCAGGCTTTATAAAAATAGCNGAACGCTGCCAAACACCCATTTTACCGGTATTGGTTGAAAGCAGAAATTCTGCCATGTTTTATGCAGCATCAATGGTATATAAGCCGTTGAGCACCTTGTTACTGATNAGTGAAATGTATAAACAAAAAGACAATACCATCGAATTCAAAACAGGTGATTTGATTGAGCCCATTAATTGGCAAGCTTTGGGTTTGAAGAAAAAAGCGTTGGCACAACAGTTCAGGAAACACCTGTATGGTTTGAAAAAAAACAAAAGCAGGTTTAAAACCACTTGTTCAATAGCTCACCCAGTCCAAGCCAGACGATTACATGCCGAAATTAAACAGATGACGCCATTGGGCGAAACTCAGGATGGTATGCGTATATATTTAATGGACTACCAACCTGATTCATTAATCATACAAGAAATTGGTCGCTTGCGTGAGTTGTCATTCAGAATGGTAAAAGAAGGTACTGGTTCACATGTTGACATTGACTCATATGATGTCTATTACAAACACTTGTTGTTATGGAATGACAAAGAACTTGAAATTGTTGGGGCTTATCGCATTGGTTTTTGTGGTGAAATCATCCAAAATTACGGGCTTGCTGGTATGTATTGTTCATCGTTATACGATATCAACCCATCATTTTGTAAACAAGCGAATCAGACATTGGAGTTGGGGCGAAGTTTTGTACAACCCAAATATTGGGGTTTACGTGGACTGGAATACCTTTGGTATGGAATTGGTGCTGTGTTGAGGGCACACCCAGAGATCAGTTATTTGTTTGGTGCTGTTTCCGTTCCTGGCAGCTACCCTGCTGATATTTTGAACAAGATGATCAGTCATTATGCTTACTTTTATCCCAAACCCAAATCAGCACCAATGGTGACACCACACCACCCCTTTAATTACCAAAAATCCAGTCATGCTTTACCGAAGAAGTCAGATAATAAACAATTAATGAAGATGATGAAGCAAGCTGGAGTTAAGCCACCCGTCTTGTTTAAACAGTACACCGATTTGTGTGAACCTGGTGGTGTAGGGTTCGTTAATTTTGCCACTGATCCCAATTTCAATGCTTGTGTAGATGGTTTAATATGGTTGGAATTAGATCAAATGAAACCACACAAAAGAAATAAATACCTACAACAAAAGAACCCAGATAACTTGCATCAATCTGCTTGATTGATNCTGGTTGTGAGTCTGCGGTGTTTAATGGATTCAACCGCATAGACAGAACTGGCAATGAATACCAACCCAGCCAAGGCAAAAGCCAGCAACGCCATTTTTTTAGGCTGAGGTTTGTTGTTTGTGTTGTGATGTGCCAAAACTTCCACTTTGAACTCGTNATCTGATAATTCGTCCAGTGTTTGTATCTGGTGAACCAACAAAGTCACNGCTTCATTTTTATACTTCAACTGTTGTTTGAGTGCACGGTTGCGGTACTCTCTTTCATGCAACAAACGATTGATGTGATAGCTGTTACCTGTCAGTTGGTGAAACAGTTTGACTCGTTTAAAAATTTGACGCTGATACATCGTTTGCAATATTGGCTTCAATTGTTGCGAATTTTAAAAACACTTGATGTCGTTTAAGTGGCAATTAAATGAAAGTTAAGTGACGCTTGATGGCTGGTGAGTAACCACAACCTGCTCCCAGACTTGTTTATACCAACTGGCTGTTCTCGATGGAAAACCAGCTTTAATCCATTCAGCCAGATACAAGGCGACATCAGGAAAATGAATTGTCACATGGTGTTTGCTGTTAAGAAATTGTGTGATACTGGGAATATTAAATTCAGAAGTCACATGACCATAATTTAAATGTTGTATAGCCAACGCATTTGAATGTTGTTCTGTTTGTCCTTTCAGTGGTCTAACCAAAAGTTTTTTACCCAAGCTCATTGCCTCAGAGCTGAGTTCAAATCCAGCATTTGCTATCACCGAGTCACAGCTCATTAAATCTTGTTTAAAGCCTTGTGTTGAAAGTGTTTTAAAACGAATGTTTGTGTAGGAGGTATTGGGCTTGTCATTGCCATATATGATGAATTGGTGGTTTGGAAATTGGCTCAGCGCATGGGCTATTTGGAGCTGGTTTTCAAAAGGTAAATAAACCAATATATGATTTTTATTGCTGACTGATTCATGATGCACGGTGTTTATAATTGGCGGCAGGATGGGGGAATTAAAATGATGCCAATGTAATGGTGCGATGTGTTGCGTTGGCGCAAAGTGGTGTAAAATTTGTTGGGCCAACCAACTGGGTTTTTGTTGTGGTACCGGTAAGTCAAAAACATATTGATGACCGATACCTATGACAGGAATATTCAGTTGTTTAGCTGCCCAAGCAGTGATGGGTTCAAAATCACACAAGATGCAATCATAGGCAGATACATCACAGTTTTTAACTTCTTTTAAGAATTGCCAGAGGTTATTNTTGAATAAGGTTTTAAGGTATTTGATTTCTCCATTGGCAAGGGTAAAAGTCAGACCGCGCCGCACAGTTGGCTTGTTAAAACACTGCATGTCAAAATAAGCACATTCAGTTCGGCCAGAGAACAAATAGTCGACATCAATACCGACTTGATTGAGTGCATGAGACATGACCCTGGCACGCGTGATGTGGCCATTACCCGTGCCCTGAACACCATAAAGAATTTTCATTNTTAGTTGGTCAGTTGATTTAATGTCAATAAGCCAATACCCATTCCCATCAGCGCACCGACTAAAATATCAGTAGGAAAGTGAACACCCAGAATCACGCGCGCCACACCGACCAAACTGGCCCAAATAAGCGCTGGATACAGCATCATTGGGAAAGCCGCTGCTGTTAATGTGGCGAATAAAAAAGCAGCAGATGTGTGACCGGAAGGAAAGCTGAACTGATCTGATGGGTTGACTTGGTTTTCAATCATCAAAACACGAAAAGGTCGGTTTCTTTTGAGTGTGTTTTTAAGCAAATAATAACAAGGTCTTTCTATGGCATACGCCAACAACAAACCGCAAAAATAAAAATGTTCAATGCCCAACAACAACCCGCTTGATAATATCGCCAATAAATACAACCAGCCATCACCTGTTGATGAAGTTTGTTTGGCCAAGGGATACCCAATATTCATAATGCTTGGTGGCATATAAACGACATACCAATTGTTTATCTACAGATTGAATAAACTCCAAAGCTTTCATATCCTGATACTCCCAATACACAACATTGGGGTCATGATAAAACGGTTATATGACAGTCACATCATCGTCTGATGAATATTGAGTTAAGCCAAATAATTCAGCAGATTTCTTGCCAGCTACCAAGCGTGTACCTGCACAATTATCATCGGTTCAAGACCGGCACTTTCTAAACCAGGCAAAACAGAATCAGCAGCTGATCAATTAACACCAGTAACTAGAGTGTCACCCAAATACCCACTTATTAGTACAATTTGACCTTTAGACAGTGAGAAGTATGTTCGTTTGTAGCCATGTACTTAAGTGGTTGTGGTGTTAATGTGTGGCCATACTGTATAATTATTGAAAATCATCACATCAGGAAAATTTGACATGAATGTCACCACGCTACTGCATCAACAGTTTGGTTTTGATGCCTTCAAACCTGGCCAACAAGCCGTCATTGAGAAAGTGTTGAATCAACAATCAGCAGCAGCCATTTTCCCCACGGGTTCTGGTAAATCATTGTGTTACCAATTGCCCGCAACGCAATTATCTGGCATGACATTGGTGGTGTCTCCTTTGTTGTCTTTAATGAAGGATCAATTGGACTTCTTATTAAAACATGGTATCAAAGCAGCGCGTTTGGATCACTCGCTTGAACGCACTGCATACAATCAAGTGCTGACACAAGCAAAAAACAAACAACTGAAGATACTGATGATTTCAGTGGAACGTTTTAAGAATGAACGATTTCGTGCACAGCTCAAACAAATGGACATTTCAATGTTGGTGGTTGATGAAGCGCATTGTATTTCTGAATGGGGACATAACTTCAGACCTGATTACTTAAAAATACCACAATACCAGGGTGAATTTTCTATTCCACAAAGTCTGCTATTGACTGCGACAGCCACCCCCCAAGTCATTGCTGACATGCGTGAGAAATTTCACATCGCTGAAGAGGATGTGGTGATCACAGGTTTTTACCGCAAAAACTTGTTTTTACAAATGAGCCCGACACCAGCTGAGAATCGTTTAGAAATGCTTACAAAGCGCATTCAACAAGCACCTAAAGAGCCGACCATTGTTTATGTTACCCTACAAAAAACGGCTGAAACCGTTGCTGAATATTTGAACCACAATAACATTCCCGCCCAGCATTATCACGCGGGATTAAAAACCGAAGAACGTGAATGGATACAAAACCAATTCATGCAAGGTGAGTTAAATTGCATTGTTGCCACCATTGCTTTTGGTATGGGCATTGATAAAAAAGATGTCAGGCGTGTGTTACATTATGATTTGCCTAAATCTACAGAAAACTATTCACAAGAAATAGGTCGTGCCGGACGAGATGAGCAAACCTCATTGTGCGAAATTTTTGCTGACAATGACAGTTTACAAATACAAGAAAACTTTGTCTATGGCGACACCCCAGAGCGCAATGCCATTGAATGCTTATTGAGCGACATCAAACAGACCGAAGCCAATTACTGGGAAACCAAACTGATGTCACTGTCCAATGAACTGAATATCCGAGCATTGCCGCTTAAAACTTTATTGGTGTATTTAGAACTGGAAGGCATCATCAAACCTAAATTCAGTTATTTTGCTTCTTACTCGTTTAAAAACATCAACAACAGTCAGGCCTTGATAGACCGTTTTGAAGGAGAGCGGCGTACTTTTATTGCTGCATTATTCGATCATTGTGTGGTGAAAAAGACTTGGACTCATGTGGATGTAGATGGCATCATCAATGCTTACGGCGCGGACCGTGGGCGAATCATGACCGCTTTGGAATGGTTTGATGAGCACGGTTTGATTGAGTTGCAGGCGAAACAAGCTGTGGAGCGTTTTGACATAGTTAATCGTGATTTTGATTTATCGTCATTGAGTGACAAGCTGTATCAGCTGTTTATTAACAAAGAGCAGACAGAAATTAAACGCATTCACCAGATGCTGGAAATGTTTGAATCTGATCGTTGTATCAGTAAACAACTGGCTGCATATTTTGGTGAAAACTTGAACATGGCATCCTGTGGGCATTGTTCCGTGTGTCAAAGCGGAGCCAGAAGTTTTCAGTCGTTGAACCACTCAACTGATTTAAACCAACTTGATTTTGATGCCATCAATGGGCCGTTCAAACAACAGATGGGTGAAGCTTATAGCATCCCTAATTTTTGTAAGTACCTTTGTGGCATTCACACGCCAATCTTTACCCGCTTAAAAATCAGGTCTTTGCCTCATTTCGGTTGGCTTGAACAGACCTCATTTATGGCTGTCAAACAATGGATTGAGGCGCATGATGACTAAAGTAATTTAATCACGGCTCCTACCAAACCACCAAGGACTAAAATCTGTGCTGGTAGAAAGCTCAACATAAAACCCAAACCACGAGTTTTGGGGTCAGAAACGTAGGATTTTGAATAAATAAATCGACCCAAAATATAAACCAAGCCTAAGCCTGCTGCGGTTAAATCGTGCACATAAGCTGCAAATAAAAATATTCCAGGCACCAAAACCACCAGTTGCTCTAGTGTGTTTTGTTGAACCCGATAACGACGTTCAAACTCAGGATGTCCCGTCACTGCAGGAGCATTCACACCAAACTTTCCGCGAGCCATACCAACCCAAAAACCGAATAAAGTATATTGCAACAAAGCCAAGGCCACCACACATGCCACGTATTCCATAGCGTTTCCAATCTGCATTAAAGTGCCATGATTCTACCTCAAAGCACAACAATGCGAAACCGAAAAACAGCGCTCACAGCATTTAATGGCTGCACAGAATTAAATTGAAAACTGAAGATACATGGCTGTGATAAATGAAACAATCAGTGAGTCAGGTTTGGGTTGACCCGCACAAATGAAAAGTTGTGATTGAATCTTTGGTAAAAAAAGTCATTTCATGTCATGCTGTGGTTTGGTTTTACAGTTGTATGGTAGACATACTTGGCATACAGCTTATGAAAGTAANCACAAGAACAACAGCATTAACCAGATGGTGATAACTATGAAAACGATTAAATCTACAAGCGTATTTTTGCTGCTTGGCATTGCATTATTAAACAGCACAGCTGATGCTGGAGAAAAGTGGTGGAAGAAAATATTCAGCAAAGAAGGTTATAACTCAAGCGAATTGAGTGTTTCAGACATGAGCGGTGCATTTAAACAAGCATTGACCATGGGCGCAGAAACGGTCATCAGCCAACTTGGAACAGCAGGTGGTTTCAGCGAGGATGAGGCGATTCGCATACCGCTACCAAAGAACTTACAAAAAGTCGCACAAGTGCTCAAAAAGATAGGTATGTCTGATCAAATGGAAGAACTGAATTTGAAGATGAACCAAGCCGCTGAAACCGCTGTACCGATAGCCAAAGACCTGTTCATTCAGTCAATTAAAGACATGACCTTTGAAGACGTAAAAACCATCTACCAAGGTGCAGATGATTCCGCCACTCAGTACTTCAAAGAAAAAATGACAGCCACTTTAACAGAGAACATGAACCCGATTGTTGAAAGCAGTTTATCTGAAGTCGGAGCCATTCAGGCCTTGAATAAAGTCATGGATAAATACCAAGACATCCCATTCGTCTCATCAGTGAACCCAAACCTCACAGAATATGTGGTGGAAAAAGGCATCGACGGTGTGTTTCATTACCTGGCCGAACAAGAAGCCGCCATTCGTCAAAACCCAGCGAAGCAAACCACTGAGCTGTTAAAGAAAGTGTTTGGTCAATAACTCACGGGAATAACGAGCTTAAGAACTGACGAACGTGTACAAAAGGGAGTGATGAGGCTGGCCACCGACTCCCTTCACCGCCATTTAATAAACATGAACCATAATTTCGCCACCCCATACACCACTGCCATTACTGCTTTTAAACAGAAAACATTTCATCAATGTGTTGTTATTAGGCATCACTTCGCAAGATGCGCCCCTNAGCTCATCATTGCTGGGCAGCACAGCACTTGCTTGCCAAAATCTGTTATGTATCTCAAACGGAAAATAAATGAAACAAGCGCCAGTAGTACTGGGGGCATCAGTGATACCTACAGCGCCCGAATTAACCCCATTGTATGATTTAATAATACTGGGTGCCCCGCTACCGCACCAGGCGTGAACCATAAATTTCATCATGCCATTGCTGTCTAAGGCTTGAACGGTGTCTCCTTGCACCACAAGGTCACCCTGTAACTCAGTGTCACCTTGAACCTTTAAGCCATTGAGTGGGGCTTCAAGTGGTGTACCAACACTCAATCCACCATTGTCAGAAACCATAAGTTTAGGTTGGTTACCCACATTCACTATAAAAGCTTCATCGCTGAGACCACCGAACACATGTAATTTGGCGCTGGGAAATATACGCCAATACCCACATCACCACCAAGATAATGTATGTCAGAGGAATTGGTGACATCGTTAGACCAGTAAGAATCAACGGCTAACGCTTGTGGCACCCAGTTATTACCATCAAACTGCAAAACATCATCGGTATTGGCACCATTACTGGCCAGCGAATCTGCCTGTACAGCACTTTGGGCCTGAACGGCATTTTGAGCTTGTGTGGCATTACTGGCCTGTGCCGCATGTTGTGCTTGAACGGCATCTTGCGCTTGACTGGCAAAAGTCGCATCAACAGCATAATCAGCCTGCACAGCATAAGGTGCAGCGGATACCCGTTGTCTGGGTTGTAAAACATCATAAGAGCCAGCGCCGGCTACTCGAACGCTTAATTCCAGCCACACTTCACTGCCATCAAACAGCGAATCGCCGAAATCAACTTGAGGAAGGGTGAACAAGCCATCGGTAACAGTGACATCAAAAAACTCNGCTTCTTTTTCAGGTGAGCCACCGGTTTCTTGAAGAAATGCCTGAATCGTGATGTCGTATTGTTGATTGGCTGGTTGGCCTTGATCTAACAGCTGCCCTTGGTATGAAAAAGCACTGCCAACACCCGCAGCGTAAACTAGCGATTGGATAAAAAGACTGCTTAGCATCATCACTTGGATTTTTAATTTAACTGTATTTTTTTTAGTTTTCATGTTCTTTCCCTTATTTTATTCAAAATCATCTTTAAAGATTAAATCGTTATTCTGTGCCGATACGGCCTCAGTCCAAAAACCGCCGGTCAGTGCAAACTGCTCACCAGTCATCTGTAGGCTGGCATCTACCTGACCGACACTGGCACTTATTTCAAAATTCGAACTTGCCATGGTTGTTGCACCATTGTTTATGCTGTGNTTTTTGATCTCAAANTGCGCATGGGCTTGACCCAAAAACAGACCACTTANCAAAATAACAAGGCANTTCTTTCGCTGTTGTCTTACGTTCATATATTCCTTACCTCCTCAAAACTGCTGTCCCCATTGAAAGCCAATGGTGACTGACAATAGTGGCTGATAAAATCATGATTCCATTCTAAGAAAAGCCGGTTTTTTATTCATGAAAGAAACATGAAAGATGGTTGATAAGTCCTGATTAAGCTCTGAAAAAGTTCTGAATGGCCCTAAAACCGTAAGTTTGGTGGTGTTTATCTGGTAAATCACGAAAATTTCAAATATCAGAGCGCCGTCAGAACTGAAGCACNCAAAACCGTTGAGCCAGCACCCACAATCTACTCATAACAACAAAATNCCAACTTAAAAAAACAGCATTCTCAAGATTTGCGAAAACCCGATGCAACAATGNCATTTTTAAACAGAGAACCCCCATGCAACAACTCGTCATCAAACTCAGTCCACAAGCCACAGCACAATACTTAAAAATAGCCACCCAAAGAACCAAAAACGAAATGGAACACGATATGGACGCATCCAGCATCCAACTCGACATCAGCCTGTCCCTGATGTCAGGCCTGCATTTCGCCGACATCGACGTCAACGGAAAAAGCATCACCTCAGAAACCGACGATGAAGACCTGGAATTCGAATTGGTCGAAGTGAATTAAACGGTAGCAAACAAAGCAACGACGAAAACCATAAAGCCACAAAATGCATCAGCCACCGAACACCACAAACCATCCCCCAACCCGTCATGCCGGACTCGATCCGGTATTCACCCAACACAGTCGTACCGAACCTGATCCGGTATCCACCCAACACCGTCATGCCGGACCTGATCCGGTATCCACCCCAACCCCGTCGTGCCGGACCTGATCCGGTATCCACCCAACCCCGTCGTGCCGGACTTGATCCGGTATCCAGCGTCCTTTGCCTGTACTTAAAACCTCAAAAATCACGGACATAAAATGTATAATATCTATTATTACCAAAAAAATTAACAAAAATGGAAATTTCGGAATCAGTAATAGAGAGCTTTGTCGTTAACAACAAAGATTTAAATGAGATTGAATCATATATCAATCGTTTCAACCCTATAAAAATCATGAAAATGGAAACCATGGAAATAAGGCATTCATCAATCTTGGGGTGGTTATTGAACCCCAGAGAAAACCATGGATTAGGCGATGAATTCCTTCGATGTTTTATTTCTGAAGCGTTGAAAAACAGTGTAAATCAGCCAGTTAAAGCACTAGATATATATAGTGCACAATTACATGATTCAAACGTATATGTTGAGTGGAACAATATTGATATCTTTATCGAAACACGCATTGATAAAGATGAAGAATTGGCCATCCTCATTGAGAACAAGGTTTACTCCTCTCAAAGCGACAATCAGTTAAAAAAATATTCCGAATTCATCAAAAAGCGATTTGACAAGCATAAAATCATTGGCATTTTTCTGACCTTGTTAGATGAAGAACCGGAAGAAGTGGGTGAAGTAGAGTTCAGTTCAATACAATACTCTAACGTAGTATCAATTTTAGATAATTTAATCAATCAGTTTCAGGATTCATTATCAATTAAGGTACTCAATTTCATTAAATATTACAAAGAAGTAGTCAGCGAGTTATGTCAAATGAGTAATAAAGAAAAAGAAATGCAAATTCTTGCTAAAAAAGTGTACAGAGATAATAAAGCAGTGATTGATTATATCATCGAGAATGGATCATCTACGGAGTTTGTCTACGCTGTAAATCAAATTGTCACGAATGCACCTAACGGTGAAAATCCAGATAAAAATACAGTCTTCAAAGTGAGCAATCATGAGTTTCGCTTTTTTGCTCATACGAATAAGATAGTTAGTTTACTGCCTGAAAAATGGGTCAAGATACTTGGAGACCTTTCCAAAATGGATATAGCCAAAGATAGAAAATATCCATGGAAGGGTTGTGAAAAATGGTGGCATTCTTACCCCTTGATTTGTTGGATACAGCTGGAAGAAAAGAAGAGTGATTTTCAATTAAAATTAATTTGTGAAGTTGGACCACTTGCGTATGATCTCAGGACAGAGTTAATTAAGTTAATTGAAAGCACCGGCAAGGAAAAAAAGTCTATTTCTTTTTCAAGTTCGGCAAATAACCCAAATGCTAAGTACTCTCGATTTTTGAAGGGAAAAAACTTTCAAAAAACCTTAAACGATGCTCAAGATTCCGAAAAAATCATGGAAGCAATCAAACAAATACTTGGTGAATTTGGCAATAAAATCATAGATCCAATATCAATACAATTGGATAGATTTATGAAAAATAATATTTCTTTGATTGAATATGACTCCAATGATTGACTTGGTTACAACCAAACAAATTATTAATTTGTGAGTTATTCTGAATAATTAAGTTAGATAATTAATGTATTTTTTTAATATTAAGCCAACCTTTATGATTTCATTATCTTAAAGGTTGCAAACTTCAAATTAGGAATTCGAAAGCATGGTGAAAATATGAAACAACTCATCATCAAACTCAGTCCACAAGCCACAGCACAATACTTAAAAATAGCCACCGAAAGAACCAAAAACGAAATGGAACACGATATGGACGCATCCAGCATCCAACTCGACATCAGCCTGTCCCTGATGTCAGGCCTGCATTTCGCCGACATCGAC
>JGI24723J26617_10001144_pt1 | contig 24074 bp, 9 predicted proteins | sample Cruoilmetagenom6_FD_26617 | JGI IMG/M metagenome (IMG submission 26617)
CTGATCGGCGAAACCGAGGGGCCTGCCCTCATCACGGATACAGCATGTACAGCGACGTACGACTGTCGCTTTCCTTCTTGGCACACCGACAACTAGCTTGACAATCACCGTTAAGGTGTAGGGGTGGCAGGTCACGGTTGCGTTGAAGAGGGCTGCGGGCGGATTTGTGAGTCAATCTCACCTAGTATGCTCGTAGCCTTGTCAACGATGCTCCTTACGTTGCGATCCGTTCTGTTAGCCCGTACATCCAAGTTCTGGAAACCTTCCATGATATAGGTGAGCGCTAGTCCCCGATTGGTAAACTGACTTTTAAAATGCTGCTTCTCCTGATCGAAAACGTATTTTTCTTCGATAAGATGGTCCATGATTTCCTGGGCGCCTTTACGAGACTGGCCAGATGGCGGATTTAGTCCCTGTATCTGCCAATCAAGTTCAATAAAAACCTCCAGCTCAGCCAACAAAAGTGAGTGCTCCTTGTGTTGACGAGCAATACGCCTGTAGTTTACTAGGGCTGCTAGATGGGGTGACGGAGGGCTGCTAGAGATCAACTGCTCCATAAACAGTACCATGTGAACTCCCTCGTGAAACAGGCTTTTGGCCAGCGAAGTTAAAGCGTTTGCACCCGATACAGGGGCGATTTCAATAACCATGTTAGCGGTTAGCACTCTGGGGTTACCACTAGTCGTCAACGTTGGGTCTCCACCTGTGAACTTGGCCAACTGATTGCCAGAAAGAGTGGCAAATCTGGTCTCTAGGTTGAAGGTGAACTGAAGGGATATTGAGGGAGTATCAGTGGGTGCCTGGCCACTCTTGATGGTCGTAGGACCTCCCCCTGGACTCACGGCCGAGAGATAGTTGTGAATGGTCGGGTCAATACTCTGAAGCTGCGATACTGCCTGGTTATAGGTGAGTGTCTGCGCAATTTGACTAGCAGACTGAAAGACTACCTTTGGGTCCCAAATAACGCCGGGAAGGATGACGCGTTGAACGATTGGCGAACCAAGCCTGTGTTTCGGTTTCAGGTCGGTAGGCGGAGAAATCAAAGGTGTATTACTATGCCTTGTATCGGAGTCATTTATTGCCGCTACTATACCTGCGGTTTGCTCAGCCTCGCGCTCATAAATGTCGGATGTTGGGCCAAGAGTTGGCTTTTGCTGTGTGACATCACAAATAGTGCTTTGTTGAACCACGTGGGACAATTCGTGAGTGAGCAAATGGCGACCTTGACGCGAATTCGGATTGTATTGATCGGCGCCAAAAACGATGTGCCGACCCACCGTGTAAGCCAGGGCGTTCATTCCGCGAGTTGACTCTGCAGCCTGTGTGTCGGTGTGTACCCGTACCCTGCTGAAGTCGTGGCCGAGGCACGGTTCCATGAAGGCTCGTGTGGCAGCGTCCAGTGGCTGGCCAGGTGAGTGCAAAACCTCCTGGGTACTCAGTGGTACTGTGGTGGGCTGCGAGAAATTGGGTGTCTTAGCTACGTTTTCTGATTCGGGCTGTTGAGACTGTGAGAGTAGCGCCTGATTACCTATGGTCCGTTGCAGGCGTAAGATAGGGTGTGTCTCATGCATTGGCTTAATGGTTGCCTTACTTAGCCCTTGAAGGCTGGCAGAATCGTTCCACTGGCCTTGATTCTGATTCTTTGCATATGTACGCATCCTTAAACTCCGATAAGACGCCGAAACGAATAGCGATTATCCCTCGGGTATAGGAAAAATAAGGCTATGTCGCAGTTAGCTGTTGAATTTGATTTTCAAATTCACTAAACACCAATCAATCATAGAGTTAGACGTTCTTGTGATTAACGAAAAATTCTTCATGTTTAAATGGTTACCCAGAATAAACAGATAACTACTACATAGCCAAAAATAAAGCGCCTTTTCCATGAGTTTTGAATGTACTGAAAGCTGGCTTGGAAGTCAAACACGGTGACAATCGATCGAAAAATGACTGTTTTCCGGTTCATTTAGCACGAAAATCAAATATTCTTCCGCGTTTTGGCGATACAGGCGAAAGACGCCCAATGGCAAAGGGCAGCCCAGTGATGAAGAGAGTTGAATGGCGTGACATTTCACTCACTAATTTTCATCTTTTCCCTTTGCTACCTCCCTGTGTCAGGCTAAAGCCTTGCACTAAAGCGTATAGTTTTAACTAGCGGTCAGAGACAAGCAAAGTGTCATGTGGAGATTTGTCCCGAATGGCGCCAAGTTTAATAGTATCTAAAAATCAACATTTTAACCGAATGGCAGTAAACGTTCCTCGCTAAGCATGCCGAATGCTAAATTTGCTTAACTTAATGCTATTCGGCTTTGATCCCATTAGTTCTTGAAATTGTCAAAGTCAGGTCTAATCTCGAAAAAATATTAACAATCTCTATTCCTCCCATATTTCTCCAGTCCGGGTCAAATATAACCCAATAGTGGGTCAATTTGATGCATCTCGTTTATTTTCAAGAGTTTATAACACATTAATGTTCTTCATTACCCAGTTTAATGGGTGCAATATGACCCACCCCCCTATTCCATATAAATATATTTAGCAATGTAATCATTATGTTAAATAAGTATTTGTTTCTGGCACAACTTTCGCTTAAGTATATAACAGCAGGATGTCATAGTTGTCCTGGAGCAAGTTTCGCTAACGAGAGGAATAGGACAATATGGGCGATGATGAAGAGTGGTTAACATGTTGCCATTCATAAAAACAAGGAGATCAAGAAATGGAAGCTGAAAAATTCGATATCGAGTTGGCTATAGCGCAAGAAGCAAAAGAAATTAATGAAATTGACCTGCTTTCGCGTGCCAACGTCCAAGGTGTAGGTATTGGCTATAAACAAGTCAATAATAAAGACACAGATAATCTGTCGGTTGTAATTTATGTTGAGAAAAAAATTAAGGAGGATAAGCTTGACAAGAAGGATATTGCACCTAAAAAGATAGAGATCGTAATGCCGAGTGGAGGTAAATCTCTTCAAGTAGTGACAGATGTGCAAGTTGTAGGGAAGATTGAAGCACAAACTTTTATTGCACGTATTCGGCCGGTTAAGCCAGGATACAGTATCGGACATTACAAGATAACTGCAGGAACCTTCGGTTGTCTTGTTAGGGATATATGCCCGCCTTGCCGTATACATATCTTAAGTAACAATCACGTACTTGCCAATTCTAATGTAGCTAATATTGGTGATCCAATTTTGCAACCTGGTCGTTTTGATGGCGGCAAAGTTCCATCAGATGTGATTGCGCGCCTATCTCGTTTTGTTCCGATCCGTTTTGGTAGCATGGATCGATTCAATCTTGTCGATGCCGCATTGGCACTGCCCACTGATCAACGAAATGTAATTGCCTCGGTAGTGGGACTGGGCATACCCAAAGGTACAGTTGAAGCGACGCTTGGAATGGCCGTTGTCAAGAGTGGAAGGACTACTCAAACCACCGCTGGCAAGGTAACTGGAATTGATGCGACTGTGGCCGTTGGCTATGGCGCATCAGGTGTTGCTTATTTCCGCAACCAGATAATTACTACAAATATGTCCCAAGGAGGGGATTCAGGTTCATTGCTGATGAGTCGAGCTGACAAAAAGGCAACCGGCTTGCTGTTTGCAGGTTCAAGCCAAATAACTATACACAACAACATTGCCAATGTGTTGATGGCACTTGGCGTTGAAATTGTGGCGGCCTAGTAACTTTTTAAATTAAATAAATTTAACTAAAAAATGGAGAGTTTATTATGAAACTAACAAACGAATTGAGCAGACTTCAAGAAGAAATGATTCAGTACATTACTGAAGAAAATAACCGAGAAATGGCAGAGTCGATCACTGAGAAGCGAGTTGAAGCATTAGCGGCTGAGGAACTTCAAGCAGCAGAAATACAAGAACTTGAAGCTTTCGGTGTTAATGCTACTAAATTACAGGCTCTTGACCTCGAGCAGAGTAAGGCAAGTAAGGGCGAGATTGAAATGCTTGAGGCTCAAATGAATGAGTTATCACAGCAAAGTTTTATTCCTGGTAACGGCCCAGTTGTTGATGGTGCATTGCTTCCAGCAGATGCATTTAGATTAGAGCCAAGCTGGTCCGGAACCTTCTCTGATAATGATCCACAAGATGAGCTTATTGATGCTTCAGCTGTTGAGGCGCAGGCTACAAGAAATTATCTTGGATGTAGCAATTTGTGGAATTGGGCTAAGGGTAGTGGTTGGGGTTGTACCGGATCTCCAGGTAGTGTCAATCATTATGCTGAATTCGGCTTTTGGTTCAAACCACCCACTAGCAAGTTCTATAGCGTGCGCCCACATTTTCAATTTCGCGGCTATTATATTGTGAAAGCAAATGACAAATGGTACAACTGTAAACACGCGAAGGTATTGGTGGCAGCACAAACAGATTGTTACCAGTACAACTGGAAAGGAATGAATAGTGTTGATGTCCTCAATGTCGGCGGACAAAATATAAATGTAAATAAAAGATTTGATGCCGACCGACATACATACAATTCTTACCTTCTTGCGGGTGGGGATTGGGCATTCATAAGGGCGCGAATCAAAATCCATGCTTACGCTAAAGGCAGCGGTTCCTATGCGAAGAATGATTACTCCACTGGGGTTGCAAATAAGCTTTGTGTTCCACATATTCATGTATATTAAATAATCATTAATAATCAGGCTGCCCAATAGCAGGGCCGCCTGAATTGTATTCATGCGGTTATAGTTTGGAAGATGTTTATTATCTTCTGGTTGGGCGTGGTTAATATTTTTCTCTTTCATGACCTTGGGTAAATTTTTATGATATTTAGCATTAGGTCAAGAAAATGTTGTTTTAATGATGGCACCCAAAAAAATTGCGAATTTACATTTGCTTACTTTAATTGCAACATTATTTCTTTTGGGCCTAGTTAATGTTTCATATAGCGTAGGGAAAGGTGAGGATATGGAATTTAAGCAAGATTCAATAGAAAATATTAGGGTTAAGTATGAACGAGCGTTGATAGGTATTAACGGTGTGGTATCGGTAAGCACCGGCCTTAACAAGAAAGGGAAGATATGCCTTAAGATTGGAACATCTATTCCAATTGAACAGGTTTATTCTAAGTTGCCGGAAGAATTAAATAAGAGTGCAATTGAATTGGAATATGTTGGTGACGTACAAGCGCAGTAGTCGGCCACAAACATGGGAAGAGTAGAGAAGCGTGCCATCGTCTACGAGGCGGCAAAGAACAGACGCCCTGAACGTTGGAGCAGGACCACACGAAATTGGCAGCCGGTTCTCGTTGTGCACTTGAATCCGGATCAACACATTAAAGGCAAACATAAGGAAGGAGATTTAGCGCACAAAATAGCAGCATGAGCAAAACTATTCTGGTGACAACTAGCTTGACAATTACCGAAGTAGTCATCGATAACTAGCTTGACACAGGGAGTCTTGAAATAATCAGCAAATTCCAATGCAGCCTTTTCGGGACTTCAACTTTCACAGTCGGCTTTACCCGTTACCATTGCGCTTCGCCTGCTTTCTTGCCTACGCATCAAGCAGCCCATTGCTGGTTTGTCTGCAAGGCTAGATACTTGGCCTGTGGCTAGCAATTACCAAGGCGGGAGTCACCCGCTCGATTGTGCGACATTGCCAAGCCGCAACAAGACTTTACCCCTGTGGGGTGCACACTTTACAATAAAGAAAAGCTATCCAATAACTTTCCCCCAAGCAGTTGCTGCAAATGATGCTAGCTGTTCAGCCACACGTTCTCTAACCTCTTTATCTTTTCCTAGAGAAACACCGCCAAGACAACCCAACACTGCGGCTAATCCACCTTTAAAAGCTTCAGCCGGAAAAGATGGCGACTTCGTTCCTCTTACTAGGCTAACTAGCGCATTACAAAGTGAACCCGCAAGAGTACCAGCGGCACCGGCAAGGCAACCAGAACCCACTCCGGGGAATTGACATGATAAGAACGTTGTTAACGCTCCTTGTAAACCAGAACAAAAACAGTCTTGCGCCACATCGCCCCATGAATCGCCTCGGAACCACCCGATAAAACATGAATATCCACAACCGATTCCAAAACCAATAAGCGCCGCTCCAACACATGGGCTTTTTCCAGTAGGATCGGTTTTCATCCACATCACAAAATATCCGGCATATAGGTTTTTGCCATTGATATACCCTGATGGATCTCTTGAAATAAATCGCCCCTGTTTTTTATCGTAATACCTGGCACGGAAATAATACAAGCCTGTTTTCATATCAAACCGTCGTGCCGTAAATTGATAGACGTTACCGAACTCCACTGATGCAAGTTGTGAACCCACAGAAAAATTGTTGAACAAATCCAGCGGTGTATCCTCCAGTCCATCACCATTTTTATCAACTACAGACAACACAGACAGCTCACCATTTATGCTATAACGATAATACTCAAGCACCCGGTCAGCATTGTCAGCATCCAGCAATGCCATGACACTCCCCAAGCGGTTATTCAGGAAGTAATACTCTTGATCCGCACTGACATCGCGCACATTTTTGTTATTACTGCCACCCAATTCCCTATCCTGATTACGATCAATCGCAGTCAACAATGGCTCATCAATTTGCGCGCCATTAACATAAATACGTTCCAGGGTAGAAGATGCCGCATCTAACGTTACGCCCGGATCAAACAAACGCTCTTCAACCACACTCCAGCCATCATAAATATAACGTTTTGAGCCTTCAGTAATTTCCGCATCATCTAATTCCATGGCCGCTAACCTGCGGCGCAGCGGGTCGTAGCGGTAGTGCTGCTGTGGATTCACGTCACCAGGATTAATGTCGAACAACAGGTTGTATGCATCCCAGCGTGCGTTGGCCATCACGTCTTGTTGGTTTGGAACGCCGGTCACGGGCCGTACCGAAAAACGGGTTGAATTGCCCGCGCGGTCGTGAAGCGGTGTGATTGCGGTGCCGTTACGCGTCAATTGCGTATATTCATTTGCTTTATTGATAACGTAACTATCGTTGGTAAAGGCCGTTCTATCGAACGGACCACCGAAGCTGGCCTTACGGCGGTTAAAGACGTCATCAAAATCGAACAGGTTGACTGGTGCTGCGGGCGGAACCGGCCCAGGCACGCGGTAGCTGACGCCAGTGACTTCGTAGCGATTGTTGTATTGAAAGTGATCGCACAAACCCATATCATGGATAAAGCGTTCAAAGCGCGCATTATCCATGCGATCATAATCATATTCAAATCCTACCAGCATGCGGCTCGGACCATTCCACTGGTGAGTTTGAAGGCGGCGTTTGGGGTCATAAGTACAGGTCAGCGCAGCGCCGTTTCCAAGCGTCTTTCGTTGCACGCGGCCGGGACCAATATAAGCGTAATTAGTTATCGGGTGAATTGACGTATTGAAATAGCCCGCCGAGATATTGTCTGTGCGGTTGAGCGCATCGAAGCTCGTGCTGATATCCAGGTCTGTATTACTACCCTCTAACACTTGGCAGGCGATGCGGTTGGACTGTTTGTCATAGCGGTGAGTAACCTGAACAGGCAGATTCCAATCCTGGTCAAAACCGGAGCCATCGAGCCGAATTTTTTGCGTTTCCGAGGTCAAGCGCGAGAAGGGATCGAATAGCTGATCAATATTGGCATAATTGTTACTGGCTGTCGTGGTGCGATTCAACGCATCATAAGAGAAAACCTGCCGGGTGGTGCCGGGAACATCATCCGGTAATGTGATGTTTTGTTCAGTCTGGCGGTTACCGGGGTCGAAGCTTGTTTTAAAATCCACCCCTCGTTGATCAGTCATTTGGATAAGGTTTGAGTTTTCGTCATAGCGGATTTCGATGCGATCAAAGATTCCGTCAGGACCGTCATTATCCCCGTCGACAGGATCATCCGAATCTGGGTAAACGGTGCGTATCGGACGATCCAGATTATCAAAGGCGTGACGGGTAACTTGAAGACTGTTAGGGTCTTTGACATCCGATAGCGCCCGTTCTTCCGTAGTATTGCTGTTCTTGTCATAAGCCCATTCATAATGCAGCAGTTCGGTTGGTGTTCCGGTTAACGGCTCGCCATCAAAGCGCTGCATGACGATTTGACGATCTTTATCATCAAAGCTCGTCAGCAAAAAGTTATTCTCGGCGTCTTGCACCAAACGTTTGTTATTTCGCGAGTCGTAGGAAAATAACCAAGCATGGTCGATACTGTTGCCGTTTAATCCTCGAATATGCTGCTCTGTGCGGCGATTGAGTTCATCATAGATAAAGGTGGTGACATAGGTCTCCGATACGCCTGCGGTGCCCGGCCCCGGTATTTCGATCTCGGTCATACTCACTACATTGGAATTGGCATCGTAGTTACTACTTTGTTGATTGCCAAGTGCATCGGTCATGGTGAGTGTCCGATCAGCGGCATCGTATTTCATTGAAGTCGGGTTGCCGTTAGCATCGAAACTCAAGGTTACTCGCGACCCTGGATCAAAAGCAGTCAGGTAGCTTGAGTTGTTGCCATCGTCAGGATCCAGCAGCATGCTTTCATCAGTACTCAGATCAATATCTCGCACCTGCTGGTATTGTCGTCCGATTTCGTCAAAGCGACTGTAGCTGCGCTCAAGTAGTTCGGTAATCTGTCCGGTTGTTTTGGACACTGCTCCACGTGATTCGGTGAGTACGTTCGAAGCATCATCGAACTCACGCAGCCAACCATTGCCGTTAGCATCAGAATGAGCAACTTCGCGGTTGTAGAAATCATAAAAGTGATCGTCAAAATTACCACGACCATCGCGCATACGTACCAGGTTAAAGCGTGCGTCATAGTTATTGATGCTATGCCCGACGAATGTCGTCCGGACGAGGGTCTCGGCACGCTTGTCGGTTGGATAGCCAAAGGCAATAAACGGACTAAGAGGTCTTTTCAAAAAAACATCACGAATAAAGCGGCGCTTGTCCAAGACCAAAGTGGTGTCAATGACTGTGAGTTGCAGGCTAGGCGCAACACCGTAGAAAGTTTTAAACAGCAAACGCCGTTCATCATAGACCCTGAACTCTCGGTTTCCTTCCGGCTTTTGCGTAATGCTACGGTCATCGTTATTATCGTAAGCGTAGCGAGTGATCAGATCATTCGCTTCATTTTCGTCGACTTCAACGCGTTCGGAGAGCAGGTTGTTAACCGCATCAAAACTCATCGAGCTGTCTATAAAATCGTTAGCAGGTATGCTACCGTCCAAATCAATATTACTGCGTCGCATTATTACTTGATTACCCGCACCATCATAAATCATCCCCGTTTGATAGCGGACTTGCTGGCCATTGCGCAAGGTGACCAGTGGCTCGAGCCCAGCTACCATTTCTTGCAGGTCATTATATTGGGTGTCGTAGACAAACCCTTTAGGGTCGATTTCCTGCGTGGTCATCCCTAATGGATTGACTTTATAGGTGGTCGTCAGGTTGGTCGCCAGGTCGGTGGAGCCGTTCACGCCGCGGGTCATAGATTTCAAATAGCCGCCAAATTCACCTTTACTGTTAATGTCCCCGCCAATGCTTGAACCAACATAATAGATATTGGTCGTTATGTTGCCATTCGGGTCGGTATGACCTAGCATCTGACCGGCACTGTTATATGTCCAGAATTCGTTGATGGTTTGGGGGCCGACAATCCCACGTGTGACGGTCGGGGCATCATGTCGAGTCCGGTTGCCTCGATTATCATACTGCCAGGTGCTTTCAAAGCTCAGCCCTGAATAGATCGCGTTGTCGTCAAACGCACGCGGATCAGTTTGGCTGAGTAGGCGCGAGAACTGGTTGTTTTGACCAAAACTGAAGGATTGATAAGTCGATTGAGTGGTAATCGATTCAATGCCATCGGTATAGGTGTGTGAAGTAACCTGACGATTGCGGTTAAAGGTGAAGACATCCTTGGGCCAGTTTACAGGGATGCCATTATTGTCAAAAGTCAGTTCTATACCATCTTCGCTACTGAAAGGCTGCACTACCACTAAGGGCTTTAGGCAGTCGCAATCATGCAGCCAGCGCTGCTCCCAATAGCTGGGTTCACCGACGCGCAGAGGCGCACTGCCTTTACCGGTTTCAGTAAAGGTGACGGTGCGACGCAGACCAAAAGCACCTCGGTCAATTATCGGGCCTCCTGCAGGGCCGTGAATTTCATAATCGGTGATATTACCTTCGCGGTCGGTTATGCGGGTGATGACGTTATTGACCTCGAGTTTTTCTAAAGGCAGAGGATTGTCTACCGGTTGATAACTATAGCTTACGTCTTTACCGTTAATTTTCGCAGAGATAACCCGACCCATTTCGTCATAGCTAAACGCTTCTGGAGTTGCACCCCGTGGATCCATGATTGAGGTAATATGGTTGGGAAAGTCCTGATCCGCATAGCCATAGGTCCAGACTCTGGACTGCGTCACCAAGACGTTTGCCAAATCCTTATCGGTAATTTCTTGCCCGGTTTTGATATCGGCATATTGAGTGGGTGGTTGCTTAATCTGGGTCAGGCGATTTTGGGCATCATATTCAAACGTCCATTGCCGTCCCATGTGATCGGTAAAGCTATCCAGTCGTCCATCTGAGCCATAAGCAAAATTCTGCATCTGATCCAGGTCGGTATTAATCCATTGCAGTAAACCCGAAGCATCGTAGCCAAAATTCATGGTATTGCCATTCGGATCACATATGTTGAGTGGATAGCCCGGGTAATTTAATGATGCTTGATAGAATTCAATTTGCGTGCCTGAATAATGGGTCAATGCCCAGCGATCACATGCCGAGTCCAGGGTAAGTATTGAGAAGAACTCTTCGGGCAGGCTCCATTCGCAACCGTCTTCACTAAAGATATCGTAACAGCGTAAATCCGATGTAATAATCTGACCGACCCGCTCACCTGTTTGCACGATCATCATGCCGAAGCTGTGCGAAACACCTTGTCCCCATGAGCCGTCATAGATCGTTTGAGAAGTATGGTGAAGTTGGAAATCAAAACCGAGCTGTCGAGTACCAAATGAGGCTATAGGCATAGCTTGGCGACGCTTGCCGGTTGCAAGTTCGATACCGTGTTCACTGGGTGTAAAGCTGTTGCTGTATGCGTCAGTTGAGCTTCCGTCCTGATTTTCATTTGCTGAGCAAGAGGTGCAGCCACATATTCCTGGTTTTAAATTTGTAGGGATAGGAAAGCCATCGGTGACAGGAAACCATTCCGCTGTCACCAAATCCACGGGAACAGCATTGGCTGGATTTTCAGGCGATACCTGCAAGGTATAGAAAGTCATGGAATCGTTAGTTTGGTTGCCGTCTGCTGATTGAATGAACATATCAAAAGAGCCAGTCAGTTCACCTCTTTTTCCTTCGGTAACGGGTGGCGCATCAAACTGGATAGTGTAGAAGCCTTGGGCATCGGCTTTAACCTGATATTCGAATTTACCGTCAGCATCGGCATCAATGTTGATTAATGCGCCTGCGCCGAATTCCTTAAGAACGTTATCTGCCAATAATATTTTGGCTCCGCGGTATCGAATGAACTCCTTGACTTTTCCTTTACCGAAATCGCTTGAATTTTTAAGTGTAATTTCCATCGTTTTAGCCTCATAGTCTTTCACGTTAAATAACGTCGATCACGACCATACGGACTTCTGATTTCTGTACTGTCGTATAAATAAAGCAACTGCGACGCGCCTGTTTAAGTTACCGCTTAAAAGTTATTACGGTTTAGAAAAGAAATAGATTCATGACGACGGATAAAAGTTGATAACTACATGAGTTACCACCACCAGCGTCGGTAGGCAACACGCTCCCTGTACCTTGACTTGCAGCAAGGGGTCAAAACAGAATGCCACTAAGTTCAGCCTTTTCAGCAAGGTTGGACTATTGTGAAACCCACGCCAAGACCGGCTTAAGCTATTGTTTTAGCGATAGTGAAGCCCCTTAACTTAGTGACATTCGGATCTGAATCATTCAAAACGAAAATTTAGTCATATCACGGGTTCTTTCCTAACAACGCATTACATCGAACTATCATTTTTGTGCTGTGTACATTAGCTATAAGCAGATAACATGCCAAGACCGATAATTTATCAATACATTGATTATGTATGGTTTTATTTTTTTCTATGTGACAAATTGTGGGTTATATTTAACCCACTAAAACGCGTATTTGAGGGAAATTTTTGCGTTGAAAATACCAGTAGCAAACGAAATGCACAGGATTGACCCACAACTGGGTTATATTTAACCCTGCTTGATCTGTCCCCCGGCATCAACGAACCGGGCATGTGTTTCAAGACCGATTTAAGGCGATCTTGATTGAAAGCGATTCCTATCTCGTTGAGCTGGCGAGATATATCGTTTTGAATCCGGTGCGGACACGGATGGTACGTTCAGCGAAAGATTGGCGTTGGAGTAGTTATCGCGGTACGGCAGGGATGGTAGAGCCAAATCCGTGTTTGACCACCGATTGGGTACTGTTGAATTTCGGCCAGAACAAGCGGATTGCCTGTGAAAAGTACCGGGAATTCGTACGACTGGGGAAAAATCAGCCGTCTCCTTGGGAGTCACTAAAAAATCAGATCTATCTGGGCTCAGACCATTTTATTGAAAGAGTGCTGTGCCAGATGGATCCAGAGCAATCACTGACAGATAATCCTAAATCCCAGAAACAATAACCACACAAACCCTTGGAGTATTATCAGCAAAAATATGTCGACCGCCACGAGGCTATGGCAACAGCCTGCCGCAGCGGCCATTATTCATTAGCCGAGGTTGGCCAGCAGTTTGGGGTCAGTTATTCAACGGTGAGTTGGGCAGTGAAAAAACATGAGGAGAGTGTCAAATGTAAGGCCTGACCCCGGTGCCCCGGTGCCCCGTCAACTACATTCAAGACTGGGTAGAAAAGAAAGTTAGACGATATTTGATGCGATCCCGGAAACGACAAGGCTTCGGCTGGCGGCGGTGGAGTAGGCGATGGTTATATGACGAACTGAGGCTGTTTAATAGCTACCGGGTGTCGAGATCAGCGCTGAAAGCAACGCCAGCAAGATAGGTCTCATAAGCCTTGATGCGAAACATACGGGGGAGCGTAGTGCGGGAAATCCGCATGCTGCGTTCGACGTGGAGGGTGCTGGAAACGTGATAGAGCGGCGCGATTGTATATGTCTGCCTGAATTAACGCGCCAGTGCTCGACCCTACTGATGAGGGAGGGCAGGCGAGAACCTGTTCTCTACTCTACCCAAGCCCTTCCACTTTTCCCGGTTTGACTCCATAGATCTTTGGTTAGAACTCTGTAGATCCGGGAGGGCATGACGGCGCCAAGTAAGTTCCACATCGGATCTTATTTTTACGTCCATAAGCTATATATATTCCCCATTTCGTTGTCATTACAGGGGTTACCATTATCCGGCATCTTTTTCTACAAGCCAAATAACAGGAGGGGTACAAACCAATAGTCCAGCCAGTCGCGGCTGCACCAGTAGCCACCGCTACTACAGGTGCGGTGCCTGTAGCTCCAGCTGAAGCAAGTGCGTATGTAGAAGTTCCGGTGGCTGCAGCGGTTCGAGTTCCACCAACCAGATTAGATCCAGAACCCCACGCAAAGCATGCCTCATAACATTTAGATAAGGTATTGTAGAGTCGATTTGTCCAACGGAATGCATAAGCCCATTTTGAGCAACATCGAATTTTCCCAAAAGGATCATGATATTTGAAAGGTGAGCTAGCTACATATTCATATAAATTAATCCCTGACTCATACCCAATTGGATCCCTACTTACAAACCGCCCCAATTCCACGCTGTAGTACCGATTTTTGTAATACATCAACGAAGCCTCAGGATCAACCCGCTGGCCCGTATAAAACCAGGGATTCTCAATTGCGGACACATTTGGATTCGCGGCTAACACATCATCCGCCGTGAACCAGACCGTATCTGTGCCAGGGTCGGTGATCAACGCCGACACCTTCCCATAGGCGTCATAATTCTTGACCGCCTCAGCGATGGCACCTGTTTCATCAGTCAGGGAATATACATGGTAAAGGGTATTCTGGTGATAGAAATGCCTGTCTGAGCCAGCTCTATCGTTAAGATCGGCAACAGTTAATCCCCTAGATTGCTTATCGAGGGTCAGAACTTCATCAAGGTAGTTGCCAAACACATACTGCTGCGTAACCCCATCCGCTCCATCGCGCTCCTCAAGTACCCGCCAGCCGTCATAGTAGAAATCGCTAATCTCGGCACTGCCCGCCACATCCTTACGGATCCGCCGATTCGCCGCATCATAGGCATAGGTCGCTACCAGCGGATTACCGGTACTGGCTGACCGAACCCGCTTTAGCCGATTGCGATAATCCCACTCGAACAGCAAGGTGCCGTCGTTAATCAAATTACCGTTGTCGTCGTAAACCAACGCAACTGGCGCACCATTCCGGGTACTGATCAGCTCATTGAACGACGAGTGCTCGCGGTCCTCGGCCGTCAGCACACCGCCTTCGGTAATATCGTTGTCCCGCCAGTTGCCCAGGCCGTCCAGGTTCCACCGCTGGCGCTGCAGAGCGTTAGGTGAGGGTGTGACGACGCTATCCCCCTGCGCATTGAGTTGACCGCGTTCGAAGTCGACAACACGGTAAACGGAGTCGTAGTTATAGATCTCGCTGTTACTGTTATCGTGGCCTTTGGGCTCGTTGCGCTTGTTGTTCATGCGATCGTAGGTGTGAGTAAAGCCGACAATCTGCGAATTATTGGCGCGCAAATGACGTAGTTGAACGGGCCGACGCAACCCGTCATAGCCGATATCCGTATTGCCGGCATCGTTCAGATAGGTCATGCGTGTGCCGTTGAGAGGATAGGCACGCTCGGCCACTCGATTGACGCCGAGGTAGTCGTAATCCGCGATTGGCAAGGTGGCTCCTGTGTCGGCGACGGTGTTCAGACGGTCCAGCCGGTCGTAGGTGTATTCGAGCTGTCGATCGTTGGGATATATAAGGCCAGTTCTCAGATTCTCGGCCAGCCAGTCCGAGGAGATAACCTTGGCATCAAGTCCACCGATCTTCTGGGTCTCCTCGACCACCCGGCTCAGACTATCGTAGGCGTAGCTGATCACCGAATCATCGCTGCTGGCCGCAGGCTCGTTGTTGTCAGTGGCCAGGGCCAGACGGGAGAGGCCGTCGTATTCATAAGTCTCGGCTGTGGTGCCGATCACGTTGAATGCACGGGTAATGTCGCAGCCGATACGGCGGTTGATGGCGTCATAAAGGCACGCCCACACCGAGCCGTTCTCATCGGTCAGCGTCTCCACATTATCATCCGGGTCGTATTTCCAGGCGATGGTGGTGTCCGGGTCATCACGATTGGCCAGAGCCGGGGCCACGACGATGCCCTTGGTCTCAGTCAGTCTTCGATTGAGGTTATCGTAGCTGTACCGTGTCTGATTGCCGTTGTCGTCGGTCAGGCTTGTCAGTAAGCTATTTTTATCCCAATCATAACGCACGGTGATCAGGCCATCGGTGCTTTGGGAGGGATCGGGTATCGGCGTTGTCGTTTTGACACCAAAGAGATCCACCCCAATATTGGCACCGTCGCCTTGGGTGTTCGCGGTGAGCACACGATCCTCGCGGGTCTTGCGGTTGATGCCGTCATATTCGTAGAGGGTGACATTGCCAAAGTCATTGATGTCATTAACGGTCAACAGCCCGCCGGAAAAGGCACGCCGAGTGATAGTAGCACCCGTCATCGGCCCTTCGGCATCGGCCATGGCGACCTGATTGTCGCGGGAGTCGTAGCGATAGAAGTGGGTCTGGCCGATATTATCCACCTGTTGCTGCACTCGATTGAGGCTATCGTAAAAGTAGGTGGTGAGGAAGATCTCGTTGGCCAACCCTGCCACTTGGGAGATATCCGTCTCCCGGCTCTCGATCACATTGTTGTTATCGTCGTAGGCGTATTCCTGAATATTGCCTTCGGAGTCGAATTCCTTAATCTTGCGGTCGGTGCCGTCGTAGTCGGTTTGGTAGGTATCCAAATCATCTTGAATATAAAAAGTCTGGCGCGACTTGCGGTCATATTCATAGCGCATGGTAATCTTGTTATCGTTGGGGGTAAGGTCACTGTCGCTTACATCAGGCGGCCGCTGGGTCGAGACCCCGGTGGAAACAAACAACACCCTATCTTGTTGAAACTTTCGGTTCAACTCGTCGTAGACTTGCTCCGTCTGGCTAAGCAAAACATTATCCGTCCCGGACATGTTCTGGGGACTTGCACCGCCCACCGGTCCAAAACGGCTCTCCCGAACGGCATTACTCACCGGGTCGTAGTTGACCGTAGCCCTGTTACCCACTGCATCGACACTAGTGATCCGACGGTCGAAGCCGTCGTAGACGACCATGGTCGAATCGCCGATGCCGGCGATCAGGCTGTTATTGGCTGTTGACCCATCGGTGTTGGCGGCGTCCACCCCCTCGATCTGGTTCTCGTTCCAGTCGTAATTGTAGGTCAGGGTGGACGGTACGCCGCCACGCGGATTAAAGGGTCCAGCCGACACCCCCAAGGTTTCAGTGGTGGCATTTTGTGCGCTGCGGGTGGTCTGGAACAACAGGTCCCGCTCGTCATATAGCGAACGGGTGGCGTTACCTTCGGGCTGGATCACCAGGGCGCGGTTCTCATTGGCGTCATAACGGTAGCGGGTGACCAGAGTTTCAGCAACATCCACCTCATCGGTCTGCTCGATCACATTGTCGAGCAGGTCGTATTGGTAGGTATAATCGACAAAGCCGCCAGTATCGGAGGTGTTGCCCAGGTCTTGGACCTCCCGTTTGGTCTGGTTGTTGTTGAAGTCGTAGAAGACGTTCTCCATGTAGGCGAAGGCCAGCAGCGGCAAGGGCTCTTCGGGGACACCCTGCCCGCTCGAAGGCACCGCCGCTGCGCGTTTGGTTTGCACTACCTGATTCAGTTCATTAACAAAATAATCGGTGCGGATACCTCTACCGTCGGTCATGCTGGTGCGGTTGCCCACGTCGTCGTAGGCTAAGGCCATGCGGATGTTGACCGGAGGGGGGTTGGTCATGTTGTTGCGGATGGGATTAGTAGAGGTGTCCCTGACCGTTTTCTCCAGATACCCTCCCGTTGCGGTATCCAACATCCGGCAATCTAGAGACGCGCCTGGGAGGCTACAATCATCGGCTGGCGTGTCGGAAATGGTGCCGTCACCGTCGGGGTCGGTCTCTGGAAAGTAGGTATAAGTGTGGGTATTGGCTTCGGGATCGACCATAGAGATCGGCTGACCGAATGTGTTATAGCGATAGAGGGTAACGATGTCCTGACAGCTGTCGCCTGCGATCCACGCTTGATTGGAGTCGTCGAGCAACACAACGCTGGGATCCGCTTTGCGCACCAAATTGCCGGCGATACGTACCGATGTATCGCCATCCCCATTAAGATCACCGAGTCCCAGTTGGATACCGGCCTTATTGAGCCGATCCTGCACTTCAAACTCACTGACACCGAGCTCCTCGGCCAGCAACGGCAGGATAATGGCGGCATTAGCCTCCTGGTAGTCGAAGAAATAACGGCTGGTGTAGCGCTCGCGCTGGGTCCTGCCACACACATCCGGAATGGGCGGCACGAAGGCCGGATCCAGGCCACGGGAGTCGGTGACGGCGGCCGGCTGGTTGTAAAGAGGCTCGTAAACGGACTCACTGAACAGCGCAGCCTGGTCGCCGCCGCGCCTGGCGTCCGGCGTGCGGACGCTGCGGGTCTGATTACCCTGCTGGAAGCGGTTCAGATTGTTCTGATCAAAGGTGGCATCAATGATATTGCCTTCCGGAAGGGTGATCTGTAGCAGCTCCTTGTCGATGTTGTAGCGGTAGCGGGTCACGAAGTCGTTGGGCTCGTTGTTGCGAAGACCGCGGGTGAACTCGCGTTTTTCCAGCAGGGTGTCGAAAGGGCTGGAGACGTATTCCGTCACATTACTGCGTCGATCCGTGACTCGGGTTTGCAGGAAGGGATCGTTGGTGGTGACGGCGTTTGGGGCGACGAACTGGTACTGGTAACTCATGGTTCCTCCGGCGGGTACGCCGTTGCCGTTGGTGCCACCCAGAGTATAGGTTTTGACGCGGTCAAAGGTCTCCGGGTCTACGGGATCGATTCCGTAAACAATCACCTGCCGTTTGGTGCCCGACGCAGTGGGCAGGGTCTGCGGGTTACCGATGTCCAGATCCACCGCAGTTTCGTTGGGGTGCTCGATGGAGAGCAGATTGTGTCTGAGCCGCTCCCGATCGATGCCTGTCACTGTCAGCGGGATATCGGCATCGAGTCGGTACTCATAACGATAGGTTTTACCAGCTGGGAAGTCATTGCCGTTGGGCGTGCCGGCGACAGTGGGCGAGGTGACGGCAGTCAAGTTGCCCTCCGCATCGTAATCGAAAGTTACCTTGCGGCCGCTGGGTGAATTATCGCGCCGGAAATCCTCAATCTCCTGCACTCTGCCCCGGCGCCCGGGATTGCTGTCAGTATTGGGGTAATAGCGGTAGTGAATGTTGCGCCCCATGGTGTCCACAACCGTGGTCAGGACCGGTTTGGACAACCCCGTCGGCACGCTATTGAGGAAGCGCATGACATTGCCGTTGCTGTCCTCCATACGAATCAGGCGGCCGGGAATTTCCGGATCGTCGAAGCCGGCGTAGGTTTTCAGCATGCCATTCTGATCGCGGATCTCGAAGTTGCCTTCGTCGTTGAGACGTAGTTCCTGGTAGAGCTCTTGCGGGGCGAGAAACTCGCCTTCCGTTCCGCTCGCTACAAAGACATCGGTGCGGACGCTGTGGTGGAATTTCACCACATTGTTGCCATCCTGGATCAGACGGTCATCGCTATAGCTGAAGCCCCAGTCGACACCGAAGTCATTGGTGGCCACCGATCGGAGCTGACTGACCTGGCTGTGATAGCAGCGAGAGAATTGATAATCGAAGCCCCGACCGGGGATTGACAGGTCGGTGGTGCAGAGCTTATCCGCACCCGAGAAAAGTGAAATGTAGTTGCCGTCCGCGCAAGTGGAACTGCAGCCATCCGTGCTCTCGCAGCCCGTTTCTTGGCAACACTTCTCACAGATCCTCTGGATGCCCAGATCATACTCGCACTTTGTTTCCGCTCCGATCTCGTCGATTCTGCATGAACCGAACACCCAGCCTTGTCCGACGTAACCGGACTGCACCAGGTAGCTGATGAGACCGTTCTCACCCGTGGTAAAGTTGGAGCCCTCTACAGGCGTAAAGGTAACACTGCCCAAGGACTCGGCTTCGGGGATGCCGACGCCAATGTTCTCTTCCATCCTGCCCCGGAAAGTCTGAAAGCTGACGTCCAGCCCCGACGTGAAAGGCGTCGTGGTGATGGTACGAACTGCCGTCATGTCGTTGACGAGGGTTGTGGCTGTCAAGTCGACCGCGATTCGCAACACGGTCACAGGCTCGGTGGCGACCTCGGTCCCACCCACGGATACGGTGAGATTAAGATCGCCGTGGAACGCGCTGGGGTGATCCGTTTCACCCCTGACCCGAATCTGGGCGCTGTTGTTGGCGCCACCGCTGGTGGTAACCGTAGCCGTGGTCGCCGGTTCCGGATCACCGAACAGCACCACACCCCGACTGCCGGCTGCGGCCGCTGCTTGCCCCAGATCCACTGTGACCGGATCAGTGCCCTCCGCGCGGATGGTCAGCATGACACCTTCGCCAATGCCGATCAGCTTGCGCCCCTGAGAATCGGCTGGAATTTCCAGACTGACGGATGGGGCAGCAGACGTTATGTTCTGTTGAAACACACTGGTCTGAAGGGTAAATCGCCGCAGTTGAGGGTTATTAAACTGCAAGGGCCGGGTACTGGTCGCCTCACTCGGATCCAGGGTATCCCCCGGCACCTGGCCGCTAAAATCGAAATAGGGTTTGCCGTCCGGAAGAGTGGTGCCATCGGCATTGGCCACCGTCACGGAGGGATCGCTGATAGACTCGATCACCAGGATCAGCGGCGTCGCGACGCTGATGGCGGACGTATTGTCGATACGCCCATTGGTGGTGGAGCGCCGCGCCCTGCGATTGTGGACAATGCCGGAGAAATTGACTGCGGTGTCGGCATTGACGTTGACCAGATCAGCGCGATCGATCGTGGTTTGCGCGTGGGTTTGTCCTGAAATGAGCCCACCAAGCAGCAACAGCACGACGAGCAACAGGAGTCCTCGCCAGCCGGTTAACCAAATGAAGCGCCGTGGAGTCGTTAGCGAAGTTGTTAGTCTGTTCATGGTGTAGCCTTTATCCGTTTCTTGATGGTGGTACTCAACAGACCCAGAAGGCCAAGACCCAGAAGCCAGAGACTTCCAGGTTCAGGAATCGGGCGCTGCAACGACGTGGCTACCGTAGCCAAGTTGCCCAGCTTTGGAGACGCAAACTGAAAGCCGTCGTCCTCGTTGATCACATCGATGAACAAGGTAACCGACTCACCGACCAGGGACGTTAAGTCGGCCGTGAAGTTGAAGTCGAACAGGGGATCTATCGGCACACCCAGGGTGACCACACCAGGTGCCGTGCCAAAGGGATCGGCCAAGACACCAAACTGATCCATCAACAGCAAGTCGAAAAAGTCGAATCCGCTACCCAGTGATACAAAGAGGCTATCTAAAAACGGGCTAGCCCCCGTCCCGGTAGGGTCCGCCACCGCGTTCGGCAGGGTGAAATCAAAACTCAGCCGAGGTTTGTTCGCGGTGACAGTGAAGGTTTGCTCCAACGTAGCGATAAAGAGGCCATCGGAGAATGCCCCGGTCTCGAACTGGGCGACGTTGTTGCTGCCAAGCGGCACGACACTGATAAAGGCGTTGGGATTCAGGGGATTGCCAAAGTCGCCGATGGCTGACGCCGTCCAGCCGGTCAGGCCAGCCACGAAGTCTCCATTGATGATCGCAGTGGCCCGTGCCTGTCCGAGCCCTAGGGCCCCCACAAGTGCAATCGCAAAAATCCATGCCTTGCTCTCCTTACCCATGACTCTCTCCTTAATTTCTGCGTGTAAACTGGAATCTTGTTATTCGCCTTGCGGGTCTAAATATTGCAATATTCACTTTTTCCATTGTCATCTCCCTATCTTGTTGAGGTGTGGGAAAAATTAACACCGCATGTATCAAAGGGATCTGAATCATTCAAAACAAAAATTTAGTCATACTTACGGGTTCTTTCCGAACAACGCAGTACATCGAACTATCATTAAATGTGCTGTATGCATTAGTAGCGAGCATATAACATGCCAGGGCCGAGTAATTTATCAATGCATTGATTATGTTATATTTTATTTTTTTCTATGTAACAAGTTGTGGGTTATCTTTAACCCACTAAAACTCGTATTTATGGAGAATTAAAGCGCTGGAAATAGCAGTAGCAAACGAAATGCACAAGATTGACCCACATCTGGGTTATTTTTGACCCTGCTTGATCTATCGAAGGAGGATGCCCATGGGTATAGGAACAACAAACCACGCTTTCCATGAGCTTTGAAGGTGCTGATCGAAAATGACTGTATTCCGGTTCAATTAGCACAAAAATTAAGGATTTTGACGCTTTTTGTCGCTTCAGGCGAATGACGCCCAAGGGGAAATGGCAGCCCAGTGATGAAGAGGATTGGCTGGAGCGAGCACGGGATCAGGCTGGCTCGAAAAGATCGTGGATTTGTGCAGGTGCTCCAGGCGGTGCTCGGGCAGGTAGACCGAGATGATCAAAAATTTGGTAGTGGAGATAATTCACTACTGATCTCGTCCTCGGAGCTTGGGATAAAGGTGAGACCAAAGAGATCGAAAGCAGGTTGGATTTTGGCGGTTGCTCCGCCGAAGTTATAACTCTGCGACGCACCTCCACTAACCGACACTGATCCGTCACCCGAGAAGTATGTGTTCGACCATTTTTCCACAACAGGAAGCACTTCAGCCTCTGTCCCCCCAATAGTGATACGATTGATTTTTATCTTTCACCTACCCGCAATATGAAAGCGACTAAACGGTTTTCAGATAAAGCGTTCAAATCCATAAAACTCAGGCTGCACTCGATAAGGATTTTGTTAGCTTTTGCCCCAGATCTGACCAATCCGCGCAAAATTCTTTTATCAGCGCAGAATTGCATATGGTTTATAAAAGAAAAGTGTGTGGCTCAGATCAAAACAGTGAAACTTCCGTGCATGAGGAGATGCAATGCATAAACTATCGGACTACATTAAGATGGCAGCAGAGACATATTTGGAAGAAACGGGAAACATTGAATTGAATGCTCACTGGATTGCCGAATTTTTTCAAGACTGCGGTGTGCAGGATGATTACCCGCGTCAGGACTTGGTTAATTTTGCGAATATGGTGCAGAAAGAGTTGACGAAAAACGATGAACAAGCCGCCAAACAGACACGTATTTATTTGGACAAAATCATTCGTTCGATAAAATGACCACGTTAATATTAAAAGCAAGCAACTATAGTGGGTAACTCACAGAGGACCGGGCGCATTATTTCATAAAAAATAATTCTATTAGAAATTGGATTGAGATAATAATGCAATCAAGGAATCTAACCGCACAGGGAATTTCAGGCAAGTATCAGGCGTAAGTATCGTTATGTGAGCTGGTCAGACAAGAAAAAGATATTGGATGGGTTTGTTGCAAAAATTGGTTTTTGACGAAAAGTAGCTTCAAAAAAATGGCGGAGGACTTATTCATGACCAAGAACGTCACGCAAAAATTGATTGAAGCCCACTTGCTCAGCGGAAAAATGAAGTGCGGAATGGAGATCGGCCTCAAAATCGATCAGACGTTGACCCAGGATGCCACCGGTACCATGGTGATGCTGGAATTCGAAGCGATGCAGATCCCTCGCATCAGGACCGAGCTGTCCGCGCAGTATGTGGATCACAACCTGATCCAGGAGGATTTCAAGAATCCCGACGATCACTTGTTTCTGCGCAGCGCCAGCAGGAAGTTTGGTCTCTGGTACAGCCGACCGGGTAACGGCGTGAGTCATCCCTGCCATATGGAACGCTTTGGTGTGCCCGGAAAGACGCTGCTGGGTTCCGACAGTCATACCTGCGCAGCTGGTTCTCTGGGGATGCTGGCAATCGGAGCGGGCGGCCTGGAAGTGGCAATGGCAATGGCTGGTGAGCCGTATTACATCAAAATGCCCAAGATATGGGGAGTCAAGTTAACGGGCAAACTCCCCGACTGGGTGAGCGCTAAGGACGTAATTTTGGAGATGCTGCGCCGCCACGATGTGGACGGCGGGGTCGGCAGAATTGTCGAGTATTACGGTCCAGGTCTGCAGAGCCTGACCGCGATGGATCGACATGTTATTGCCAACATGGGCGCCGAGCTCGGCGCCACCACCACTGTGTTTCCGTCGGATGAAGCAGTCAGGCAGTTCCTGAAGACCCAGGGACGGGAAGACGCCTGGTGTGAGATCGTCGCCGACCAGGGCGCGAGCTATGACGAGAATGAGGAGATTGATCTCTCGACGCTGGAACCGCTGATCGCCTGCCCGAGCAGCCCTGGCAATGTAGTGCCAGTACGTGAGGTGGCCGGTCGTGAGATTTATCAAGCCTATATCGGTTCGTCGGCCAACCCGGGACTTCGGGATTTCGCTGTCGCGGCCCTCATCGTCGACGGCAAGCGCGCTCACGACCGCGTCTCGCTGGACATCAACCCGACCTCCAGGCAGATCCTGGAGAATCTCATCTCACTGGGTTTACTCGGAAAGCTCGTTCACGCGGGCGCGCGCCTCCATCAGGCAGGCTGCAACGGCTGCATCGGCATGGGGCAGGCGCCCGCCACGGGGCGCATCAGCCTGCGTACCGTGCCACGGAATTTCCCGGGCCGCTCGGGCACCCGGGAAGATCAAGTCTACCTGTGCAGCCCTGAAACCGCCGCCGCCTCGGCGTTGACCGGCGTCATCACCGATCCCCGCACACTCGATATGGAATACCCACGGTTTCAAGAGCCGGAGGAGATCCGTCTCAACATCGAAATGCTGGTCCCGCCGGTGCCCGAGGGGGAGCAGGTCGAGCTGGAAAAGGGCCCGAATATAAAGCCGCTGCCATCCTTCGAGC
>JGI24723J26617_10001145_pt1 | contig 24065 bp, 20 predicted proteins | sample Cruoilmetagenom6_FD_26617 | JGI IMG/M metagenome (IMG submission 26617)
CGCAAAAAGGTTATCCCGATCGGCTTCGTCATCGGCGGCCTCATGCGCCTTCAGGTCTTGGGGCTCGCACTTAGCGGTCTTTTCCTTGAAGGCGACATCGCCCTAATCGCAGCTTGTACGTTCTTGGGCCTGTTCGGCTTCTTCAATGGCATGCAGGCCGTCATCTTCAACTACATGATGTCAAAGGTGATCCCGCTCAATCTGCGCGGACGTCTCACCGGCCTGCGAAATTTTCTAGCTGGCGTCACTGCCTCCGCCGTTGCCTATCTGGGCGGGCAATATTTCATTGAAACGAATGCACTGGGCAATGGTTATTCGGCGACCTTCCTCACGGCCTTCATCCTGACAAGCCTGGGCCTTGGATTGCTCGCCTTCATTCGCGAACCTGAACCACCACAAGTGCGGACACAAACAAGCTTCCTGCGTCGGCTAAAAGACTTGCCGGCGCTGATGCGCTCTGACCCCGCCTTCACCCGCTTCTTTCTCGCCCGTTCGCTGGGCGCACTTGCAACAATCGCCGTGCCCTTCTACGTACTTTATGCAGGACGCGAAATCGGATTGAGCGGTACGAACCTGGGCATCCTGTCCCTCGCTTTTTTGTTGTGCCAAACAGCAACAAATCTTGGCTGGGGCGCATTGGCCGATCGATTTGGAAACCGCTTCGTCTTTATGGCATCACTCACCACTTGGATTTCATCGACAGTCCTGCTGTTCTTTGGCGGTGACATTTATGTGCTCTCCATCGTCTTCGCCGGACTAGGTGCAGGACTGGGTGGGTTTCAAATCTCTTCCCAAAACATGGTGCTTGAATTTGGCGACCGGCAAGATCTACCCATGCGCATAGCTATCTCCAATGCGGGCAATTCGCTGATGATGGGCGTCGGTCCGCTTATGGGTGGCATCATTGCCGTCTGGGTGTCTTACACCGCGGTATTCTGGCTGGCGATGATATTCATGTGCATAGCACTGGCTATGGTCGCCTTCCTTATCGAAGAGCCACGCAACAAATCTTAGCCACACTCAGCTTGGGTTTGATTGCATCCGCTGTGCAACAACATCAACCTCGGCCCAAACGCGCAGGATATTGCCGCCCCAAAGCTTGGCAATATCTTCTTGGGAATAACCTCGCGCCAAAAGCTCAGCCGTCACATTGGGTGTCTCCGCGGCATTGTTCCAGCCAATGACGCCACCGCCCCCTTCAAAGTCTGAACTAATGCCAACATGGTCGATGCCCATGACCGAAACAGCGTGGTCGATGTGGTCAATAAACTCTGAGAGTGAGGCACGGGGATGAAGCCGATTAATCTCAGCCATGCCAGCTGCAAACTCCGGCAGTTTCCCATGTGCCAAATAACTGAACCGGGCAGCACCTTGTGCTTGAGCAATACTGTTGCGCAACTGCATGCCCGCCATGGTGCGCGCCGGGTCAATTTTAACGTAAGAAGAAAACGCAACCATTTGCGCAACGCCGTCTTTGGCGGCAATCGCCCGCATTTGATCATCATCCAGATTGCGGGGGTGGTCGGCCAAAAACATCGTGGCTGAATGAGAGGCAATCACGGGAGCTGCAGAAAGCGCGAGCGCCTGCATCATCGCATCCCTTGAAATGTGAGAGATATCAACCATCATGCCCACACGGTTCATCTCAACCACAACCTCACGACCAAAAGCACTAAGGCCCCCGTGTTCCGCAGGGGCATCACCAAGATCCAGTCGTGGCATGGAACTGTCGGCAATATCATTGTGTCCGACGTGAGCCAAGGTCATGTAGCGCGCACCGCGGTCGTAAAAATCAGCGACGCGTGAAATATCTTTGCCGATCACATATCCATTTTCGATACCGATCACGGCGACTTTGCGGCCATCGGCATGAATGCGGCGCACATCATCAGGCGTCGCAGCAAGCCCGATCAAATCAGGATAAAGCACGTCGGTCATGGCGTGAATGGCATCGAATTTCACAAGTGCATCAACAGTAGCGCGCGCATAATTTTCCATCGTGCGGGTAGTCTGCCCCACATAGACGATGAAAAAGGCTGCGTCCAATCCACCATCTTCCATTTTAGGAAGATCAACCTGCATGCTGGTGCGACGGCCCGGGTCTACATCTGGCGTGCGGGTATAGGTGGGAGGAATATCTACATGGCTATCCAGGGTAAAGACCTGTCCATGCACACGAGCGAGCGCGCCGTCCACTAACGCACTCTGCGCCAAATGCGCCGCAAGCCAAACCGGCCCTACAACAATTAGAGCGCCACCAAGGACAAATGCAATAATTCGTACCATTTCCAGAACCTCTCCCGTTTTGCAGACGCTGACACAGCCATTTTGGACATGCAAGGCGCAAGCGCATGCTTTTTCAAAGCTTGCATCCATCGACGCCTCTCCCCACATTATCGACAACAAAACAATCATAGGAGCGCAACATGGGGAACCAACAAGGGCTTTCAATTGTGATGGGCGTAGGCGCCTCTAACGGCGTTGGAGGTGCACTCTCGCGGCGATTTGCCAAAGAAGGNCCCGTGCTGCTGGCCGGGCGCACGCAAGCCAAGTTGGACGCCANGGCCGACGAAATTCGCGGCACAGGCGGCACAGTGCAAACAGCCATCTGTGATGTGACCGACGCTAGCCAAGTGGCCGCCCTGTTTAAAACCGCGACAGGCCAAGGACCGATCAGCTCCGTGCTCTACAACGCAGGCAACAATGCCATCATTCCGTTCGCCGAAGTAACGGCAGAACAGTTTGAGCAATTCTGGCGCGTCTGCTGCCTTGGGGCCTTTCATGTTGCAAAAGCCGCCACAGCCATTCTGGAAGCACAAGGCAATGGCTCTCTGCTCTTTACAGGTGCATCGGCATCTATGCGCGGCAAACCAAACTTCGCACACTTTGCATCCGCCAAGGGAGCATTGCGAAACCTTGCGCAGTCTCTCGCACGCGAATTCGGCCCCAAAGGTGTTCATGTTGGTCATGTCATCCTTGATGGTGCGGTCAACGGCGACACAGTGCGCACCAAGTTTAAGGGCTATTTGGATAGCGTGGGCGAAGATGGCGCGCTAGAACCAGATGCCATCGCAGAAGCCTTCTGGCAATTGCACGCCCAACATCGCAGCGCCTGGACGCACGAGATCGACTTACGTCCCTTCAAAGAAAATTGGTAACCGAGCAAGAGCCTCAAGCCCATGAATTTTAGACAACCGCTTCATCCAGAGATTGACGACGCACTTGTGGAAACACTGGTGCGGNCTTTCTATACAAAAATACGTNCAGACAAAAAAATAGGCCCGGTATTTGAAACGGTAATTGGTGACGACTGGGAACCGCATTTACACAAGATGTTCGACTTCTGGTCATCCCTCACCATGTTGACAGGACGCTACAAGGGTCAGCCGATGGTTGTTCACATGAGGTTGAAAAACGTGACGCCGGAGCATTTCGACATCTGGCTTTCTCTATTCCGTGAAACCGCAGGAAAAGTATGTTCGCAAGCTGTTGCTCTCATCTTTATCGAGAAGGCAGAACGTGTCGCCGAGAGCTTCAAGCTCGGCATGTTCTTTGATCCCAAATCTTCAGACCCATCCGCCGCCTCTTTGCCGCAATAACGAAGTGAGGGCGTTCTCCGCGCTCTTGTCAACGGGGCAGTCCTGCCTATAGGCTTTGGGAAACCTTGGGGAGGAAAACATGGCCTACGTTGAAAATCGAATCATTCATGACGCTGATAGTCATTTGATGGAACTAGGCGATTGCCTCGACCCCTTTTTTGAAAAGGCACTGCTTCAACGGTTTCACGAGACGCCCGCATACCAAAGCAAAGTTGGCGATGGCCAATGGGCCGTAAAGGCACGGACAAAACAGGCCGACAAAACCTTTCGCGCAGAGGTCGCAAGCAACATCATGCTGCGCAAAGACTATGAAGCCCACGGCGCGTTTTTGGCAGCAGACCGCCCCGCCGCTCTTGACCACATGGGCTTTGCAAGCCAGCTGGTGTTCACCACCTTCTGTCTTGGCAATTTCGGGCTGGACCAGGGGCCAGACATGGAGCTGTGTTACGCCGCCGCCACCGCTCACAACCGCATGATGGCGGATTTCTGCAACGGTGATCGCCGCCTTCTCGCCACTGCTTATATTCCGCTGGAAGATTTTGCACGCTCGATTGAGACAACCCAGCAGGCGATTGAATTGGGTGCCAAAGCCTTGATGGTGCCTTCACTCTGCCCTCAAAACCACGCACCAAGCCACNTTGGGCTGGACCCTGTTTGGGCCATGGCGCAGGAGGCAGGCATTCCCGTGCTATTCCATGTCGGCGGCGAGGAAAAGCTAAACCCCACCTATAAGGAAAACGGGCTACCGCCTGTGCCTGATTTTCACGGTGGNGATGATAGTTTTACGTCCGTCAGCTACATGCCTATTCCCAACGCGGTCATGCAATCGTTAGCAACATTGCTCTTTGACGGTGTCTTTGACCGGTTTCCAAACTTGAAGTGGGGTGCCATTGAGCTTGGCGCTTCCTGGTTGCCCGGCTGGATGCGTGCCATGGATTCCGCAGCCCATGCCTTTGTGCGCAACGAAGACAGGTTGCAGAAACTTTCGGACCGGCCCTCTGATATCCTCAAACGTCAATTGCGGGTGACACCTTATCCGCATGAGGATGCAGGGTGGATCATCAAAAATTCAAGTGATGACATGGTGCTTTTTTCGTCTGACTTCCCCCATGTGGAAGGCGGCAGAAACCCGCTGAAACGGTTCGATGGATCGCTTGAACACTGCACGCCCCATCAGATTGAAAATTTCTACGTGGATAATTTCATTGATCTGATGGGCAAAGGTCTGGCGGCTGACCTGCACCATCCTGCACATATCAAAATCGCCTAGAAGAGAGACTCATCGATGGTCACCACTTCTGACCGAGTGAACCCTTTGGTAGCAAACAACGTACGCACATCATACCTACTCAGAAGGGCTCAAATCAAAGAGCATCCATATGGCAAACCATGCCGTTGGTTGATAAACCATACGGATTTCTCTCAAAGAATACCTCACCAGAACTCTGATCCAATACGCTAAACTCTATGAATTTTTCAAATTGGCTGGCTTGNCCAGTACTTTCCTACATGTNCAAAAATTCGTTTTTATCCGTTGNAAAAAACGTCATGAGGTCGCCTGACATTCCGGCCAGGTCCTGCCTTTTCCCATCCCTAATTGACAAAAACCAAATCAGCCTTTCAACGTCACGCGAGCGGCGACAAGTTCCTCAACCTCTTTGACAATATCTGCAAACACCTTTGTATTCGCTTTCTTCACACCATTGCTGGACACAGACTTGCCGTAGACAAAAAACAACGGAAGGACAGTTTCAAAAACTTCTTTCTGCTGCCCGGCAAGCCCGTTGATCTGCGCCTCAAAACGTTCACAACATGCTTCATACTAGCGAGAATCCCATTCATTGATTGACAGTGCCGCTTCGTAGTCTCGTTCAGTAACCGCACGCACGTCCCCTCGCAAAGCAGGAACCTATTTTGTGTCCAATGTGTCATCATGAACAAGCTGGCGCACCATCGCATTGCTATTGCCTAGAAAGTCACCATCAATAAAATCACTGATTGGGGTTTCCAATGGCATAAAACCCATTTTGCGTACGTAATTATAGGCGGAAACAACACGGCTTACCGGGTCACGTACAAATGTGATGTAGGAGACGGGCTCGGCCAAAAATTTGTGAATGCCGTATCGCATATGGCCGTTGATGACACTGATCTTCTTTTTCCGGGGAATGGCAAACTTGCTCCCGAACACATTTACAGACATGCTCGTTTTCGCCCGCATTAGCAATTCAGCTGCATATTCTGGTTCGTAGACCCCCGTGCCACATTGAGCAGATGAAATACTTGTGCCTTGATATACGCCACAAGTATGACGGCGAAACACCTGCGTTCCCAACAACTTGCCAAAACTTGTCCCAGCTGTTTTTGCAATATGGACAAACGCAAGCAATTGTTCTTCACTCAATGATCTAAATCCATCTGTTTCTTGTTTAGCCATAAACCACGCTTGCGATGCCGATGCGACATCCAACTCAAAAGGTTCAAGGCCACGCTCGATTGCTTCCAACTCTTTGTTGAGCTGCAAAACAAACATCACGTGCCGCGCAAACATACCAACTCATTGGAGGCCAAGGTAACCATTTCACAAAGGTCGCATCAATGCATCTTTAGAGTATATCGAACCGCTTATTTCAATTACCTCTCGAAAAAAAATATCCATATGCCAAAAGTCCCAATAGTCTTACTGTAATCGCCGCTCCCAACGCTGCTTTTACCACCGAGCCCATTTCCAAAAACATCGACTACATCCGGATCGCCAAAACGAACCGAACCAGGTGAGTTCAACTAAAAAAAGCCCCCGATGCATGAGCACCGAGGGCTTTTCAATGGTTGCGGGAATAGGATTTGAACCTATGACCTTCAGGTTATGAGCCTGACGAGCTACCAGACTGCTCCATCCCGCGTCAGGTATCTCCATGACTTGTGGAGAGCGCGCTTTATAACAGCTTTGTTAGGTTTGTGAACCTCCTAATGCGGCGTTTGTCATAAAAAGATCAGCGGATTTCTGCCATTTTGCTTGAAGCCCATTGGTAGCTTGGCAAACCACGTATTTCGTGGCTCAATCCGCCGGTTTTTGCACAGCCGCCTGCATTTGCCGAGTGGTTTGACCCTTGTCGCCAGGCATCCAGCCTGGTGGCTGAAAAAGATGACCCAAGGCATTACGGACAGAACCGGACGCTTTCATATCTTTTCCCAAGGCGATCCACTCGTGCAAGGTCGCCTTGATCGGATTTCGCGTTTCCAGTTGATGTCGGATGCCATAAACTACTTCTTCGTCTTCTGGCTCATAGGTACCAAATAAGCGGTCCCAGACAATGAAGGTGCCCGCATAGTTCCGGTCACAATATTGCAGGTTGGAGCCATGATGGACCCGGTGGTTTGACGGTGTATTCATCACCCATTCAAGCGGCCCAAGTTTTCCAATGTGCCGTGTATGCAACCAATATTGATACAGATGGTTGAGGGACAAAAGCGCAATCACCATGATCGGATCAATGCCGATGAGGATTGCCGGAATTAGGAAGATCGGCTCAAACAAGGCTTCTGCGAAGGATGCTCGAAGTGCTGTACCCACATTATANTGTTCACTCGAATGATGGTTCACGTGCGCTGCCCAGCCAAGGCGTACTTCATGAATGGCGCGGTGATACCAATAGAAAATGAAATCAACGATCACGTAGGCAGCAACAATCAGCATCACGCTGCTCGACCAATCGATCTCGAAGAATGCGAACTGACGCAACCAATAGAAGCACAGCAAAACTGTTCCTGCTGCCAACGCGATGCTGGCTGCATAAAACAATCCCATCGCAATCGAGCAAAACGTATCTGACGTTTCGTAAAATTTGCGCCCCAAGGTCCATGTCAGGCCGACGTCCAAGACCAACAAGAAAAGCAAAATGCCAAGTTGATCCACATCGCGGATGACCAGCAGCCCTTGCAGAAATTCCAGCATTACGCGCCTCCAGCTTTAACAAAACATATGTTGCGCAAAAAATAATACAAAACAGTTGTTGTGTAAAGATTTTTCTTCGCCTAGTTTCAAACCATGCCAAAAATTGTGGATCATGACGCGCGACGGCGCGAATTAGTCGAGGCAAGCTGGGCCGTTATTGCGGAAGAAGGCCTGGAAGGCGTGACAATGCGCAAAGTTGCCGATGCGGCAAACTGCACTACAGGTCGCATCACACATTATTTTGCCGACAGAGGGGCCCTGATATTGGCTTCCCTCCAGACATCCAACTTTGCGACAAGCAAACGTGTCAGCGAGATCATCGCTTCTGATCTTGACGTGTATGAGAAGTTGCTCGGCATAGCAGAGCAAACGCTGCCCTTGGACGAAGAGCGGCGCATTGAAGTCAATGTCTGGTTAGCTTTCTGGAGTGCCGCCACAGTCAACAAGGTGTTGGCTAAGGAAAATGACACCCGAATGGACGAATGGTTTGCAGCGCTTTTGCCGCTTGTCAAAGAAGTGGCGCCCAATGCAGACGCAGAACACGAGGCGAACTTACTTATTGGGCTCATCAACGGTTTAGGGATACAGGTGGCAGTGAACCCCAGTCGAAAGAACCGGGCGATGGCAAGGAAGACCGTCGAACGGCATTTGACCAAGCTATCCACAACCACAAAAAAGGGACCGCTCAAAGAGCGGCCCCTGGAAGCGTGAGAGATCTGTCTAACGCTTGAGTGATACTCGCGAAAACTACTCGAGCTAGCGCGGGTGATCCGACGTACTAAATGGTCTGCGAAGGGTGCCCCGCTACCAACTTGATACGCACTCTCTGCTTAGGCAGATTTGAAATCTCACTGGACATCGGATCACCTCCTTTCATTGGTTGAGAAGATACTGAGCATGAACTGATTTGCCTGAATCACCAAATCTGAGGTTTCTTGCGGTTTTGAGCCTAAAGACATCAAGACACTTCTTCATCTCCGCATTCTTCAGATAGCAAAAAGGCCCGACGCAATGCCGAGCCTTTAACTGCCAATCGTCTGCAAAATCTCAAAGAGGATGTAGGCGCACAGGAAGATCTGTAATGCCGTGAACAAAAACAGAGTTCGCGCGCGTTTCTTTGCCAACCACTTCTACTTTCTCAAAGCGCTTCAGAATTTCTTCCCAAAGAATACGGATCTGCATCTCAGCCAAACGATTGCCCATGCAACGGTGAATGCCAAAGCCAAATGACAGATGCTTGCGTGCATTAGGNCGNTCGATCAAAAATTCATCAGCGCGGTCAATGGCGCGCGTGTCNCGGTTGCCTGAGATATACCACATGGCAAGCTTATCNCCTTTTTTGATCTGCTTACCGCCAAGCTCTGTGTCTTCCAAAGCAGTGCGGCGCATGTAGGCAAGTGGCGTCTGCCAGCGAATAATCTCAGACACCATGTTGGGAATGAGAGACGGGTCCGCTTTTAGTTTCGCATATTCCTCTGGGAACTGATTAAGCGCCAACACCCCACCGGACATGGAGTTCCGCGTTGTGTCATTGCCGCCCACGATCAAGAGCATGAGGTTACCCAACAACTCAAACGGTGCTGCCTTCGACATCTTCGGATCATGCGCCATCATGGAGATAAAATCAGNGGTCGGCGGCAGTTTCGCGCGCTCAGCAAGCAGCTCAGAAAAACACTCAAGACAACGGATAAGTTCAGCCCGGCGCTCATCTTCATCCATGCCTGTATCACCACCATCAGGACCCGCCGTTGTTACATCAGACCACAAGGTCAGTTTGCGACGGTCTTCGAAGGGAAAATCAAACAGCGTAGCCAACATTTGCGTTGTTATTTCGATCGATACTTTATCGACCCAGTTAAACGTCTCGCCAACCGGAAGGCTGTCCAGAACTTTGCCCACGCGCTCGCGGATCAGGTCTTCCATGTCTGCCAACGCGGGAGGCGCAACAACGGGCGACACAACTTTGCGCTGCACATCATGCTTTGGTTGATCCATCGCGATGAACATTTCCGGCGCAAAATCTTCTTCCAGGTCGGGCAGAACAATCGTTGGTGCAGATGAGAAAATTTTGTGGTTTGTGTCGACGTGAAGAATGTCTTCGTACCGTGTCACAGACCAATAAGCGCCAAACTCTTCTGACTCTGAAAGGTGAACCGGATCTTCATTCCGAAGCCGTTCAAACAGAGCCCAATGCTGTTGCGTGCGAAACAATTCAGGTTGCGCAATATCAATGTCTTCCACAGGGATTGTGACGGGATCGATTGCAATTGGTTCAGCGTCGCTAAGGGCAGCTTGAGACATGGATCCTCCAGAGTTTTCCGCGTTCATTTGCCCGAACCATAGGTATCGGTGACGGGTGCGTCAACTTTGTATGTAAGCAGTGTGTCCCTCCGTTCAAGGGAGAGAAACCAGCCATTTTCTCAAAAAAACACCACCCGGAACAGTCCGGATGGCGTAAAAACCATGGAAACCGGGGCAAAACGCCGCCAGCTTCAAGCCTTTTTAGGGTGCAACACCACGGGCAGGTCTGTAATGCCCATGACAAAGCTGGAGTGAAGGCGTTCTACGTCACCAACCACTTCAACACGATCGAAACGCTTTAGAATTTCTTCCCAAAGAATGCGCAACTGCATTTCTCCAACACGGTTACCCATGCAGCGGTGAATGCCAAACCCAAAGGACAGATGTTGGCGCGCCTTGGGGCGGTCAATGAGGAATTCATAAGGGCGATCTATCGCAGCCTCATCTCTGTTGCCGGAGATATACCACATGACAACCTTGTCGCCTTTTTTGATCGTCTTGCCACCCAGCTCAACATCTTCGAGCGCTGTACGGCGCATGTAGGCGAGCGGTGTTTGCCAGCGGATAATCTCAGAGACCATGTTTGGGATAACCGAAGGATCAGCCTTCAGCTTCGCAAACTCTTCTGGATGATTATTGAGAGCAAGAACCCCACCTGACATCGAATTACGTGTCGTATCGTTGCCGCCAACAATCAGAAGAATAAGGTTGCCCAACAAGTTCATTGGGTCCATGTCTTTCATGTCTGGGCTGTGAGCCATGAGAGAGATGAAATCATTGGTTGGAGGGAGATTGGCACGTTCAGCAAACATTCCGCCAAAAACTTCCAAACATTCGTAGAAAGATGCGCGTTGCTCGTCTTGCGTCATCCCCATTTTTTCCAAAGTCACAGGGTCAGCCGTTGTCACATCCGACCAAAAAGTCAGCTTTCGACGATCTTCGAAGGGGAAATCAAACAGAGTGGCCAGCATTTGCGTAGTAATCTCGATAGAGACCTTGTCGACCCAATTGAACGTCTCGCCAACAGGAAGACTGTCGAGCACTTTACCAACACGTTCGCGGATAAGCGGCTCAAGCTCGGCAAGAGCTGGCGGAGCAACAGCTGACGTTACCGCTTTACGCTGCACGTCATGCTTGGGCTGATCCATCGCAATAAATGTTTCAGGACGGAAGCTATCATCCTCATCATTCTCGATTGTCGTCAGGAAAATCGACGGCTCAGACGAAAACTGTTTGTGATTAGTATCCACCGCGATGATATCTTGATATCGCGTGATCGACCAAAAGCGCCCGAGCTCTTCACTATCGAAAAAATGGACAGGATCTTCTTTGCGAAGACGGTCAAACAGTGCCCAATGTTGTTGGTGTTGGAAATAGTCACCATTCGACATATCAATTTTGTCTAGCGGAATTGTTTTGGGATCAAAAGCATCAGACTCTTGATCACTCAGCACTGCTTGGGACATATTTCCTCCAGAGATAAACGCAGGGTTAGCCGCGCACTTTAAATAAGAGTGACGGGAGCGTCAACTTTAACCATCAGGACCGCAACTCGTTCAAGTTAGACAAAAAGGCTTAAAACTAGCCTACGAATAAAAAACGCCACCTAGTCGAAACCAGATGGCGTTGGCGCCGTCCTTCTTGGGGGAAAGGGGCGCAAGGCTCGCACGGCACAAAGCCGCCCGAGGGATTTTTCCGCCTATTTTACGTGCAATTGAACCGGCAAGTTCGAATAGCCCATCACAAAATTGGAAGTAACCCGGACGGGTTCGCCGACAAGTTCGACCTTATCGAAACGCTTAAGGATCTCCTCCCACAAGATTTTCAGTTGCATTTCTGCAAGACGATTGCCCATGCAGCGATGAATGCCAAAACCGAATGAGATGTGATGGCGCGCGCGTGGGCGGTCAATGATGAACTCGTTGGGACGATCAATCACTTCGTCATCCCGGTTGCCCGAGACATACCACATGACAACCTTGTCACCCTTTTTGATAGTCTTCCCACCCAGCTCAACATCTTCGAGCGCATTGCGGCGCATGTGAGCCAATGGCGTTTGCCAGCGAATGACCTCAGACACCATGTTTGGAATTAAAGAAGGATCAGCCCTCAATTTTTCGTATTCCGCTGGGTTTTGATTAAGCGCAACCACCCCGCCCGACATGGAATTTCGTGTGGTGTCATTGCCGCCAACGATCAGCAGCATCAGGTTCCCAAGATATTCCATCGGGTCCATGTTCTGCATGTCGGGATGATGAGCCATCAATGAAATGAAATCATTTTTGCGAGGCTCAGCCAGTCGTTCTTTCCACAGCTCATCAAAAGCTTCCAGACATTTTGTCAGCTCTTGCAGGCGAAACTCTTCCGTCATGGAATTATCACCCACTTGAGGCCCTGAAGCTGCAACGTCTGACCAATAGGTCAGCTTACGCCGGTCTTCGAATGGGAAATCAAAGAGGGTCGCCAACATCTGTGTGGTCAACTCAATCGACACGAGGTCGACCCAGTTGAACGTTTCTCCAACCGGCAAGCTATCGAGAACATTGCCAACACGCTCTCGAATGAGAGGTTCAATTTCTGACAAAGCCATCGGTGCCACTGCCGGCGTCACTACTTTGCGCTGCACGTCATGCTTGGGCTGGTCCATCGCAATAAACATCGGCGGTTGAAAATCCACCGCATCGCCAATCACGATTTGAGGTTCAGACGAAAACTGATGATGGTGCGTATCCACATGCACAATGTCATTGAATTTTGTGATCGACCAATAGGGGCCAAACTCTTCTGACTCACAGAAATGAACGGGGTCTTCTTTTCTCAACCGTTCAAAGTAAGCCCAATGCGCTTGAGCGGGGTACAGCTCCGCTTTGCCCATATCAATCTGATCGAGCGTCAATGAATAAGGATCTGGAATACCCGCATCTTCCGGTTTAACTGCTGCTTGGCTCATTTCGGTCTCCTCCAATTAACGTCAATGTTGAGATTCAGGTATGCGAACGACAATGCCATCGAGCGCGCTACTGGTTTTAATCTGGCACGCCAAACGGCTGTTTTCTTCAATGCCCTCAGCAAATTCAAGCATGCTGGTTTCCATTTCGCTCTTTTCACCAGACTTAGAGAGCCACGCATCCTCGACATAAACATGGCAAGTCGCACACGCACACGCGCCACCACAATCCCCATCAATACCAGGCACCATGTTTTCCACGGCAACTTCCATCAAAGATCTATCTTCCGGTGCTTCAATTTCGTGTTTCGTTCCATCGTGTTCGACGTAGGTAATCCTAACCACTGCTCTCCCTTTCGCATCATAAAAGCTCTGCCTCCTCGCAGAACCCCCCATTTTCATTTTTACGTAGTACGAGTACGCAATATTAATGGTATGCCCGTTTTGCTGACTCGTCAACCTTTTGGGTTTTTTCCAAAGGCTCGTGCGCTAACCAAGCCCACGGTTAGGGAAATAAAAATACTGATTTGGGCTGACGACTTGGCTTTCGTCGAACATACTCAACCTGGGAGAAGTTGAGGGGGAGAAAGAAAATGAAACGTCTAAGTGTTCAGGATGCTGCATTCCTACAAGCGGAAAACATTGAATGTCCTATGCACATTGCTAGCGTGCAGGTCTTTGACTTACCCAAAAAATATCATCAGCGCAGAGACTTCGTTCCCAAACTAATGAAGCGCTTCCAAGGCACGAAAGTCTCCGCGCCCTTCAACCAGAAACTGCATTCCGATTGGACTAAATTGGATGTGTGGCCTTCATGGGAGGAAGATGAAAACGTCGACCTCGACTATCACGTGCGATTCATTGCGCTCCCAGCGCCTGGCAATAAAACCCAACTCATGCGACAGGTCGAGCGGCTACACGAACCGCTCCTTGACCGCACCCGCCCCCTTTGGGAGCTCTATTTCATTGATGGCCTGGAAGGAAACCGCGTCGCGGTCTATCTAAAAACACACCACGCGCTCATCGACGGTGTTGCGGGCATGGCAATGGTTGAAAAAGCACTATCTCACGAGAAAACATCAAGCGGGCCCATGCAGCCACTTTGGCAGCTTTCAGAACACAAACGCAAACCACATGAAAAAGAAACCCTGCTGGACGCATGGCGCCACCGTGCAGAAGATGCGCTGGCACAGATCAACTCTATCCAACAATTAACTGGAAATTTTCTGCGCGAGGAAATCGGCAAGTTAGCACACGGCTCAATGCCATCGCTCGGCCGTTCCGGTGCGCCGAAAACACTCTTCAATGTACCCATCACACGGCACCGTCATCTGGATGTCTTTTCTCTCCCTCTGTCTCGCACCAAAGAAATCGCCAAAGACTTTGACGCTACGGTGAATGACGTGGTGATGGCGATCAGCGGTAGCGCTATCCGCAAATATCTGATGGAAACAAATGCACTCCCCGAAAAGCCAGTTCTAGCGGGAGTTCCCGTATCGGTGCGCCCAGCAGATGCTGAGCAAAGCGGAAACAACGTCTCAATTTTTTCGGCCACCACAGGCACTGACATTCAAGATCCGGTAGAACGCCTCAAAGCCGTCTCACGCTGGGCGACAAAAGAGAAGAAAAAAATCAGTGCCATGAGCTCAGCCTCAGCGCTGAACTACGCCACCATTTTTGGACTGTCGGCGATGTTGCCACAATTGGTGGGCGCTGGTGAATTCACCATGCCGCCAACCAACATTGTCATCTCCAACGTACCCGGCCCCAGAAAACCCCTCTATTTGGGCGATGCAAAGCTGGCGGCAATTTATCCTGTCTCCGTTCTGATCGACTATCAGGCTTTCAACATCACTGTTTTGTCGCGCGAAGATTTTCTCGACTTTGGTTTGATCGCCGCTCACGAAGCCATCCACGACTTGAGTAAGATCAGCGCCTATATGCAAGAAGCATATGACGAACTGGATGCAGCCTCAAATCAGATGCTGGAAACAGAAGTGGCGCGCGTCACCGCCCGAGTTGCGTCCCGCAAAAAAACCGCATCAAAGGCAGCAGTCAAAACCACGCGCAAGAAGCCAACATCGGTGAAGTCTGCTCGCAAGAAAACTGCCTCCAAGAAGGCAAAAACCGGGATCAACAAATAGCCCCTTGGCACTCCAGGCACACAACATCAAAGGCAACAGCCATGCGTAGCTCGTTCAATCTTGTGGCAGTTTTTGTTGCCTCTTTTTGCCTGACAACAATAGCATCTTCGCCCATCGCGATGGCGCGCGATTTGATGATCCTTGATGTGACGATAATTGACCCTGTGAACGGCGCGACTCCGCATCAAGATATTCTGATCGGCAACAACGTGATCGCAGCAATCGGGGACAGAGGCAGCATTGCCACTTTTGCGCCCGTAGAAACGTTAGACGGCACGGAAAAGTTTCTGATCCCCGCTCTTTGGGATGCACATGTTCACTTGACCTTCAACCCTCAAATTGGCGATGCAGCCCTTCCTCTTTTCGTCGCAAATGGGATCACCCGGGTTCGAGACACCGGCGGAAAACTGGACCAGATGATTGCAGTGCGTAAGCGCGCAGTAGCGATGGGGGCGACAGCACCTGCGATCTATTTCTCGGGGCCCTTGGTCGACGGACTGCCACAGGTTTATGACGGCACCCCCGCCCGCTTTCCTGACATCTCCGTGGGCATTGAAACTGAAGATGAAGCAATTTCTGAGGTTGATCGTTTGGCCGACGCAGGTGCCCATTTCATCAAGACATATGAAATGCTGAAACCTGAGGTCTTCCGGTCTTTGGTAAGACACGCCACAGAACGTGGCTTGCCAGTAACCTCCCACGTTCCTTTGAGCATGACCGTTACTGAGGTCGCGCAAGCAGGCGTGCGCGGCATGGAGCATCTGCGCAACATTGGGTTAAGTTGTGCAGGCAATGCCGACGAGCTCTTGGAACAGCGTAACAACATGCTGAATGAGGGCAGCGATCAAGAAGGTAGCTCCTTGCGTTCATCCATTCACGCAGCACAGCGCCCTGTCGCCTTTGGGATGCAAGACGAAACAACGTGCAGCGCCGTGATACAGGTGCTGGCAGACAATTATGTTTTCCAAACACCCACTCTGGCCTTAAACACCAGAGGGGCATTGCGACCTTTTTTGCAGCCAGAATGGAAGGTTGAAGCAGGTCATCTGCCCAACGACATTTTTGCTACCTGGACCGCCGCCGTCGAGATCGCCAAAACCAGCCCGGTTTCACCGACCTACGCGGCTTTTTCCGATTGGTCGTTGGCCATGGTTGCGAAACTTCATGCAGCTGACGTGCCCATCATGGCTGGCACAGACACACCGATTGGCTTCCTAACACCTGGCTTCAGTCTTCACCTGGAGATGGAGACATTGGTCCGTGCAGGCCTCAGCCCGCTCGAAGCCCTGGCATCAGCAACGGTGCGCCCAGCCGAGTTTTTTGGTTTAGAGGATAAAATGGGAACGGTGGCGGTCGGCCAGAGCGCCGATCTTGTTCTGCTTCGCGAAAACCCGCTCGAAGATATTCGAAACAGCCGCACTGTCGACACCGTCATCACCCGTGGTCAAGTATTAGACCGAACCGCGCTCGACACACTGCTTGAAACACCAACTCCCTGAGCACACCGCCGTTACCAAATGTTACCTTTAGCAATTCTAGCGAAAAACTGGATCCAACCACAGAAGGTATGCTGGCGCGATCACCCAGAAGGTCTCACATGCAAAAATTATTGCCACCAATACTAGCCCTTCTTTCCATCATCCTAATGGTCGGGCTTTCCTACATAGTGCCTATCATCTGGATATCCACAAACCCAATTGTTGCCGGTATTTTGATCTGTCTTGGATTAGCTCTTTTGATTGGCGGCTCAAGAATGTTCGCGCAAGTCGACACCAACATCAAAACTTTTAACGACCCAAACAAGCTGGTGACAACAGGCCTCTTCCGCTTCAGCCGTAACCCCATGTACCTTGGCTTCACCTGTCTATTGACGGGGATTGCCCTTGTCGTGGACAGCCTCTCCGCCCTGCTCGTTGCACTCGCATTTTTCCTCATAACCAACTTCTGGTACATCGCATTTGAGGAACAAACGATGGAGCGGGTCTTTGGGCAGGAGTATCTCGCCTACAAACAGAAAACACGTCGCTGGCTTTAGTTTCCGCAGCTCACAACATGTCGTGTCGCGTGGTCGCCGCTCGCAGAGCAGGCATCGCTGCCGTAATTTCTCCAAAAACCAAAAAAAAGGGGGTGCGCCCTCGTCTCAGGGTGTTTTAGGCAAAAAAGAAGGCGACCGCCATAGCAGTCGCCTCCACACTGTAAACTTCAGACAGCCATTAAGCTGATTGTTTTTGTAGACTTTGTTTAAGCGACCCTGCCTGAGATGAGAGCTCACTTGAGATCTTCAGTATCTCTCCAGAGCTTGTGCTCACTTCCTGAACATTCTGAGATACAGACCCAATGCCTTCTGAAATATCTCCCACCCCTTTTGAAGCTTCCGCCATGCTGCGGGCAATCTCTGTTGTCGCGGCCCCCTGCTCTTCCACAGCAGCTGCAATGGCGCCTGAGATTTCGTTCAGCTGTGCGATAGTGTTGGTCACAGTCCCGATCGAATTCACCGCCCGGTCTGTGCCATCTTGCACGGCACCTACTTGGGTTTCAATTTCCTCAGTCGCTTTCGCTGTTTGGGCGGCCAGGGCTTTCACCTCGCTTGCCACAACAGCAAACCCTTTACCCGCTTCACCGGCACGTGCTGCTTCGATTGTCGCGTTCAACGCGAGCAAGTTCGTTTGTGCCGCGATCCCGCTGATCAGTTCAACAATCGCCCCGATTTGTTCTGACGTTTGAGACAGCTCTGCAATCGCTGTACCTGCTTTGCGACTTTCGGTATCAACTTCGGCCGTCATACCGTTTGATTGCGAGACCTGTCGATTAATNTCCTCAACNGANGAATTCANCTCTTCCGCTGTCGCCGCCACAGTCTGCACATTTGTCAGCGCCTCTTCAGCACCAGCCGCCACTGTCACCGCACGTTCGCCGGTCAGGTCCGTGGTTTGCCTCATCTCGCTTGCATAGCGTTGCAAGGTTTCAGCTGCACCCTCCAGCGCCGATGCCAACTCGTCAAAATCCTGCATCTTTTTCTCGACGCCATCTGCCGCCGAGTTAATTGTCTCGGCTGCCACTAAAAACGAACCGAGCATACCAGTTTGCGAAATGCGTCTGAAATACTGATTGCGCTCCATATAGCCAAGACAGGCAGTTGACTCGCGAATATAGGCATCCGTCCGGTCAATGAGCTCATTTAGCTTCATGCAAAGGTCGCGTTCTGTTCCGGCGGCTTCAGGAACGTCCAACACACGTGCCTCGAAGTTCCCGCGGGTCACTTCATCACAAACAGCAATAATCTCATCAATTTTGCTCGATGCGTTGGCATTCGATACATTTGCACCGGACTTCGCGCCCGAAGATTTTGTAAAAAATTTAAACATGGCTTTTTCCTCACGCTGCTTTCATCAGGTCGGCGACAAACTCTTCATACTCAAGTTCTTTTTCCTCGAGTATGCTCACCAATCTGTCGAAAGAGGCGGCGAGGCCTTCTTTGCTGCTGCGATGACTAGCTTCAATCGCACCAAGTTCTCGATAAAGGGGCATGATGGTTTCACGAATGGTGCTCGCATTAGGCACACGTCTGGTTGAATGATATCCAACGATGCTGCCATCACTGCCATAACTCGGCGTCACGTGAGCAACCACCCAATAGTAGTCGCCATTTTTTGTCGTGTTCACGACATAGGCAAACACTTCGTTACCGCTCTGAATTTTGTCCCAAAGAAGCTTGAAGACACAACGCGGCATATCCGGGTGCCGGATCACGTTGTGCGGTTTGCCGATCACTTCGCTTTCTTTGTAACCAGCAATGTCAAGAAATATGTCATTCATGTAAGTAAGATGCCCTTTCAGGTTCGTCTTACTCACGATGAGATCGTCTTTATCGAAAAAGACTTCTTTTCCAGATGATAACATTTTAATCCCCAAGGCAACGCCACCACTTGTGTCGTTTTTTTCTCAGTGCACGGTGCACTGTGTGAAACAATTTGACCGAACAAAACAGATTACAGCCACATAGATATTCGATCGTTCAATCTAACCTTGCTCACAAGCGGATAAAATTTTTCTTAATTTGCAAATTTATCCGTCAGCGGATGAAATACCCACTTTTCCAAACGGGTTTTTAAAACTAGGCGGCAAACAAAATTCCTCCAAAACCTATACTTTTGGCCAGTCTAAAATAGATCGTATAGTTTTTTGAAATGCTAAACTCACAATCTAGCTTTGGTACAAGATCACTAGCGCCTTACACGAGTGTCTCTTTCAAGCGCATAAATCACTTCGCCAAAATCATCGATGTGTTTGGAGAACGCGGCATGGGCATCTTGAAGACCGCGATTGTAGAGAGCTGCCCCTGCCACCTTCACGAAGAAGTCGAGCAAGAACTCTGCATCAAACTGTCCCACGTCGACATCTAGCTCTTTAGATAAATAGGCAGTGAGCTTTGGGACAAGGTCTGCCTTCTCAGCGAGCGAAAATTTCAATTCTTCTCTTCGAGCCATCGTAAATCACTTTCATACCAAATGGACTGATAAGCAGGCGTGTCAGTGATCCGCCAAAACCAGCCTCCAGCGTAACCAGCAAGTAGCGAAGGGCACAATCGAAAACATCTCAATTCGGAGGCGCTCGCCTCGTCGGCACCTATCTGTTGCCCGAGGCAATAGCCAGCCCATCCACGATTGATGTAAAAACATCTCCCTGTTGGATTTGAATATTAGCCAGACATTTCTGAATAGCATCGGTGACGATAGTCATCGAACTCGACCCACCCACAGTGATGACACGATCAACATCAGACACGTCGACATTGCTGTTCTCCAGCGTTTCCAAAATCACCTCCGCGATCTGCGCTCCGAACTTGGCAAGACTATTGTCAAAGCTATCCGCACTGAGCGGCGTCGTGAGCCCTGGCTCAATCAGGCTCATATCCACCACGGATTGAGCGCGCCCCTGATTGTAAGAAAACTTGGTTTTTTCCGCCAAGAACGCGAGGTCATGACCGAGTCTCTGATGAAGAACTTTTACAAGCCGTGAGAAAATCGCTGGATCGGCAGCATCCCGCAACAGACGCTCTGCAAACTGGATCGTCTTTGGATCATAAAGGAAAGGCACCTTTTCCCACGTAGCGAGCTCAGAAAAGATATGAGCAGGGGCCGGCGTGATACCATCGGGAAGTCGCCTTTTCAGCATATGCCCACGCCCCAAAAGAGGCATAAAATGGTCGTAACTGAGCTGCCGGTCAAAATCAGTCCCACCTACACGAAGCCCGTTCGAGGAGATGATCTCGATGTTCGCCGATCTTGACCGGAACAGAGTGAAGTCAGACGTGCCGCCGCCGATATCGACCACCAGACCCAAGGTTCCTTCCGGCGCGTCCTTGGCGCTGGCCACGGCTGCCGCTTCCGGCTCGAACATAAACTCAATGTGGGAAAATCCAGCTTTAAGATAGCAGGTTTTCAGGTCGTCCTGAGCGCGACTATCTTTTTCAACGTCCAACTTGTGAAAATACACAGGCCGGCCAGCCACTACATGATCAAAAGAGATGCCCGCTGACGCTTCTGCTCGTGCCTTCACCTGTTTTAGAAATTCCGTGATGACGTCGAAAAAGTCAGTCCGGCGTCCGAGCAACATCCGCTTTTCAGACATCAATTGTGTGCCCAAAACGCTTTTGAGCGCTCTCATGTAGCGGCCATCAAAGCCATCCAGGAGCGCTTGGTTCGCTGGTGTGCCCGATAGAATTTGTTGTTCATCGAAATCAAAAAAAACGGACGTAGGGATCGTGTCTCGACCTGGCTCCAGCTCGACATGCACCACCTGACCGTCAAGCATGTAGGCGGCAGCAGAATTAGAAGTACCAAAATCCACCCCCAGCCAATTAGTCACTGCAGGTCCTCCATCGTTGATGTTGTTCAATTGGCGCGTAGCACTAATCGGTCCGAACTCATTTCACAAGAGATGTTTCAATTGTTCACGAAATTCGATCCCGTGATGAACGGCTCAGCTGCAGGTCTTCTCTACAATTCCAGCATTCACGCCTCTGAACCCAAGCCAACCGCCCCCACTGCTCCCGAGCGAAGCATTCTGGTGAGCATACCTTGACTCTTCATTTGACAGTAAATATTGTCAATTTGACACCAACCAATGTCAAGGATGCATACTCGTGAAACAACGTCGCTTCTCTCTCCTGGCTCTTGTCGCGCCCGCTTTCCCGCTAGCCGTGGTCTCCATACCCACGCAAGTCTACCTTCCGGCCTTCTATGCTGATGATATGGGGATTGGCCTCACCGCCGTAGGAACAGCGTTCCTCATAGCGCGCCTGTGGGATATCATTACAGATCCCCTCATAGGTTTTTTGTCCGACCGGTGGAGACTGCCCGGCGGGCGCCGACGTGGCTGGATGGTCGTAGGAGTGCCACTTTTAGGACTGGGTACCATCATGGTGTTCCAGCCAGACGGCGCGGCAACCGTCTGGTCACTACAATTAGGCCTGCTCATTCTCTACCTCGGCTTCACGTTTGTTTCAGTCAACCACAACACATTGGCTTCGGAGATTGCGTCAACGCCGCTTGAGCGGTCACGGCTTCTAGCAGGCGCGCACATTGCCTTCGCACTCGGCACAGTCACTCTGCTCGTGCTGCCTATCGGCCTCGAAATGGGACTTGGCACAGACCGCACCCAGAGCATCGCTGCAATGGGATGGGTCCTTATCCTTTTGCTCCCGATCACAACGCTGCTTCTTATAGCCAGGGTCCCCGAGCCATCACATCATTCCGTTTCCGCGCCCAATTTGCAGACAATCCGCGCCACGCTGAAAGCGAACAAGCAAGTGCATTGGATCTTGATTGCCGATCTCAGCAGTGGAATTGGCCTTGGTGTTTCCGCAGCCCTTTTTCTGTTTTTCATGCGCGACGTCATGGACTTAGGAAAACTCTCCAATCTCATTCTACTTTGTTTTTTCCTCGTCAGCGTCGCCTGTGTCCCGCTCTGGCTTAAACTTAGTCGGGTTTGGGGCAAAGAAAGAACGCTCATCTGCGCCTTGATTGCCTCCGCAGGCGTCCTGCCTTTAATCCATCTGGCACCATCAGGAAGTACCTACTGGGCCCTAGCCATCGTTACGCTGATGGGGATTCCATCAGGGGCAGCGCCCTTTTTGTTGCGGTCGCTCATTGGCGACGTCGCAGATGAACGCCGCCGAGCCGAAAACCAACACCTGTCCGGCATTCTTTTCGCGCTGCTAACCATGAGTAACAAAGCCGGATACGCCCTAGCCATCGGCATTGCGTTCCCGCTGTTGGATCTCGCCCAATTCGTGCCGGGTGCCACCAACTCAACCGCAGCGCTTGAAGGCATGAAGGCCACCTTCGTCTGGCTACCCTTCTTCTTCTACTTTGTCGCGGCCTTTGCCATCTGGCGGCTCTCCCACATACCCGATAACTCGCCATCTCCCTCCACCCATGAAAGGAACCCGCAAGTGACCCAGCCAACTGAAATTATGAACGTCGTCAATCAGCTTTACTTTGTTCCTGCGCTTGAATGGTCGAAGCCCTATCCGACCGACGCACCTCGGGGACAAGATCCCGCTTGGCACATCGGCCATATCGCAGCGGATTATGCACGGTCCATCATCGTGCCCCTCACGGGTGACAACACGCTCTTCACCCGCTATGACGCCAGTGAATTCAAAACGTCGGGTCAGGAACAACCTTGGAAAATTTTCACACCAACTACAGCGGAGATGATCACTTGGTTCGCCAACATTGACGCTCAAGCGAGGATATTGCTCGACACCATGCCCTTGACGACTGAATTCAAACACCCGATCGAATCTTTCACCACCCGGGCGGAAACACTCGAAGACAGTCTGTTCTACATGATTCAGCACAATGCTTTTCACATGGGCAAAGTGCATGTACTCATGGGTATCGAGAGCTGATGACAGAGTGAGAGGCGGGTCCGGAACATGTCCGAAAAAACTAAAAAATTGTCCCAACTTGTACACGAGAACACTCGGTTCTTCTTCACGATGAACAACATCGCTGAGAAGCTGCATGGCGCCGGCCACATCTCAGCCGGCTTACGGACCATTCTCTTGGACCTCGAGGAAGAGGGTCCCAAGACCGTGCCCGATATGGCACATCTGAGAAATGCCTCCAGACAATATGTGCAATCCATGGTCAATCATCTACATGATCGCGACCTAGTCGCTTATGCGGACAACCCCCGCCATAAGCGCTCAAAACTTATCGTACTGACTGACTCGGGACGAAGTCTTTTGCAAGAAATGCTCACACGAGAAACCAAGCTTGGGGAGCAAATCGCAGACGCCCTATCGCAGACAGATATCGACACGACGCTTAAAGTCATGAGGGCATTACGAGCGGCTCTCGCCGAGCAAAGCTCTTGATCGTAACTAACGGCACAAACAAAAACGCCGCCCGAGCGGTTAGGCTCAAGCGGCGTTTTAGTATCGTGTGCAAAGAAGGGATCCAAGACATTCTATCGTCATTCACAAAGTTACCAGCGTTTCTGCCTTTAGCAGACCTGGCAGCGACTTACTCTCCCACACCTTAAGATGCAGTACCATCAGCGCTGAGGGTTTTCACGGCCGAGTTCGAGATGGGATCGGGTGTAGGCCCCTCGCTATAACCACCAGGTCAGCAAAAGGCAAAAACACATCAGTAATTCTGAGTGACGACAATCGATATCTGATCAAACCAACTCATTTAGCTAACGTCCATCCAGAATGGACATAGGTAAATGAGAGTAATCAAGCCAATCGAACGATTAGTACCAGTAAGCTCAATACATTGCTGCACTTACACACCTGGCCTATCAACGTGGTAGTCTTCCACGGTTCTCAAGGGAGAATTGGTTTCGAGGTTGGTTTCCCGCTTAGATGCTTTCAGCGGTTATCCAGTCCGTACATAGCTACCCAGCTGTGCCGTTGGCACGACAACTGGTCCACCAGAGGTACGTCCACCCCGGTCCTCTCGTACTAGGGGCAGATCCTCTCAATTCTCCTACACCCACGGTAGATAGGGACCGAACTGTCTCACGACGTTCTAAACCCAGCTCACGTACCGCTTTAATTGGCGAACAGCCAAACCCTTGGGACCTGCTCCAGCCCCAGGATG
>JGI24723J26617_10001155_pt1 | contig 23948 bp, 19 predicted proteins | sample Cruoilmetagenom6_FD_26617 | JGI IMG/M metagenome (IMG submission 26617)
CCCTCGCATTAGCTCGGACGGGCGCAAGGCCCTTGCCTCACGACTAGTCGTCGTTCGGTTGGAGCGAAATCACACAAGCCTTAGTTCTTAACGGGGAGCATAGCGACCTAGCGACCAAGTGGGAGCGCAGCCTGCGTGGCGCCAAGCGGCTTTGCCGCTGAACGCAAATTCTAAAATGAGGCTACTAGTCTATAAATGGATCGGTTACCAAGATCGTGTCGTTACGCTCTGGGCTGGTGGAAACCATTGCAACAGGTGTGCCGATAAGCTCTTCAATGCGGCGAACATATTTCACAGCTGCCGCAGGCAGATCAACCCAGCTCCGTGAACCGGCCGTATCTTCAGTCCAACCTTCCATCTCTTCGTAGATCGGTGTGACAGCCGCTTGATCTTCCATACCAAATGGTAGGTGATCGAGGCGTTCGCCGTTCAGCATATAGCCAACACAGATTTTGATAGTTTCAAAACCGTCCATTACATCAAGTTTTGTCAGTGCGATACCAGTGATACCAGACACCGCAACCGTTTGGCGTACGAGCGTTGCATCAAACCAACCACAGCGGCGTTGACGACCAGTTACCGTGCCAAACTCGTGACCACGTTCACCGAGACGCTGACCGTCATCGTCGTCCAGCTCCGTTGGGAAAGGACCTGAGCCAACGCGCGTTGTGTAAGCTTTGGTAATACCCAGCACATAGTTAAGTGCACTTGGGCCCATGCCTGAACCAGCTGAAGCTTGACCAGAAACTGTGTTTGATGATGTTACAAACGGGTAAGTACCCCAGTCTACGTCCAAAAGTGCGCCCTGCGCGCCTTCAAACAAGATGCGCTTACCTTCAGTACGGGCAGCATCAAGGTCGCGCCAAACATCTGAAACATAAGGTAAAATTTGATCAGCCAAGCCCATAAGGTCATTTGCCAATTTTGCTTTTTCAAACACTGGCTGATCTAGACCACGACGCAAGGCATTGTGATGCGTTAGGATAACATCAAGACGAGCTTCTACCATTTCGCGGGAACGAAGGTCACACATGCGTAGGGCACGACGACCAACTTTATCTTCATAAGCTGGGCCAATGCCGCGACGGGTCGTGCCAATTTTAACGCCTTTTGTTGCGTCTTCACGGATAGCATCAAGCTCCCAGTGCACAGGCAAAATAAGTGACGCGTTCGACGCAATTTTTAAAGTTTCAGGGCTAATGGTCACGCCTTGTGAACGTAGTTTCTCAATTTCCTTAAGAAGTGCCCATGGGTCAACCACAACACCGTTACCGATGACGGACATTTTACCGCCGCGCACAATACCGCTTGGCAGCAAGCTTAGTTTATAGACGGCTCCATCAACAACGAGGGTATGACCCGCGTTATGACCACCCTGAAAACGGACAACCACATCAGCACGTTCGCTAAGCCAATCAACAATCTTGCCTTTGCCTTCATCGCCCCACTGGGAACCAACCACTACAACATTAGCCATAACATAATCCTTTTAGGTCTATTTGACCCGAGTAACGCCCTCACCATCATAGAAATGGGAGCAACCTAATCTACGCGCTTCTTCAACCAAATCAGGGGTCTCTGTCAAGCCCTGAACGGTGCGTCCGCCTTCTTTTCTAAGCTTTTCTCCAACCGTACTAGCGGTTTGGAAAGGAAGATAAATTTTATCAATCGCTTCAGGTGCTGGCAAGGCGCGGAGCAAACTGTCTAAATAAACAGAGAATCCTGTGGCTTCTTCGCCTTTTGAGCTGACATAACGACCTCCACGACCAAGTTCGCCGCGTACACCGCGTGCGAAAAGCGCAAAGCCGATACCCGTTTTATATTCAAAGCCATGACTTTCGCCAGGATCAATGGTTACTGCTAGATCAGGCTTGCGGGCAAGCAACATAGATACCAGACGCGATAAGCGTTCGACCATCGCACTAGCTTCCTCCCCCAAATCAAGATCAGCGAGTTTAGAAAGTGCGGATGCATGTTCGCCTGCTGCGCTTAAAATACCGCGCATGGTTTTTTGAGCGCCGCCCGGCAAACTTGCCAGCGATCCAATATCTTTTTGGTCCAAGGCACGGCGCGCTGTGTTAGCGTCTCCGTCACTTAAATTTAAGTCACGCGCAACCATAGGCACCAGCGATGCCGCTGTTAGGTCCAGCGATAAGCCTTCAACACCTGCATCGATGAGCGCTTCAGCTGCGAGCAAAATCACTTCCGCTTCAGCTTCTAGGCTCGCATCGCCAAAAAGCTCGACACCCGCTTGCCAAAACTCACGACTTGGGCGCAGTTGGCCACCTTTCGTGCGCAGCACAGGCCCCGCGTATGCAAGACGCAGTGGCCGCGCGGCTTCAGTGAGACGCGTTGCAGCAATACGAGACACCTGAATGGTCATATCAGCTCTAAGCGCCATCATGCGCTGGGTCTCAGCATCCATCAAACGGAACATTTGGTTCGATTTAGTGGCACCGCCGCCCCTCAATAGGCTTTCTTCATATTCAATAAGCGGAGGAGAGACACGATCATAACCGTAAGACGCAAAGGTATTGAGTAGATGACTGATCACACCTGCTTCAAATTCAGCAGTTGGGGCCAGATCATCTCGAACACCTTCAGGCAGCAAGGCCTCGGCAGCATATGTCTTATCGGTTGGCATAACGCCTCTCTCCTAGTTTTAACGCGACACTTAAAAGCGTAGTCGCTTTGCTTGACGTACATGGGCGAGAGCGACCACTTGGTCAAGCACAATATTTGGCATTTCTTGGTCAATAGCGATCAATGAAATGGCTTTTTTACCGGCTTCTTGGCGACCAAGTGCGAAGGTAGCGATATTCACCCCTGTATAGCCCAACAATGAACCAAGCGCACCAATAAAGCCGGGCTTGTCATCATTTACGACATAGAGCATATGGTCAGAAAACTCACACTCAAGCGCGATGTCAGCAACTTCAACCAAACGCGCTGTACCGTTAGAAAAGAGCGTACCCGAAACCGAGCGAGTTTGCTTTTCTGTCTCTACGGTGAGTTTTATCAGCGTATGGTAGGCGCCTTCCTTTTCACGTGTGCTCTCAACAATATCAATGTTACGATCTTTTGCGACCGCTGGTGCATTGACCATATTAACACTGCTTAGAAGCGGCGTTAAAAGACCTTCAAGTAAAACAGCGGTGAGCGGCTTAGTATTAAGCGTAGCAACATGGCCTTGATACTCAATCTTAATGCTTTTAAGGCCGCTTTCGCTAAGTTGACCAGCGAAACTACCCAAGTTTTTAGCAAGGCTCATATAAGGCTTCAGACGCGGAGCTTCCTCAGCGCTAAGCGACGGCATATTAAGAGCGTTTGTCACGCCGCCGTTCACCAAATAATCGCTCAACTGTTCAGCCACCTGCACTGCCACATTCACTTGCGCTTCGTTTGTGCTGGCACCAAGGTGCGGAGTACAAACCATGTTTGGAACGCCGAACAAGACATTTTCTTTAGCAGGCTCTTCTGCAAACACATCAAAGGCAGCGCCCGCTACCTTGCCGCTTTCAAGTGCAGCCTTCAGGTCTTTTTCAACGACTAAGCCACCGCGAGCACAGTTAATGATGCGAACACCGTCTTTCATACTTGCTATACTTTTTGCGTTGATCATGCCTCGTGTGCCATCCACAAGCGGTGTATGCAACGAGATAAAGTCCACTTTGGCGAAAAGCTCATCAAGTGTTACTTTTTTGATGCCAAGCTCAACTGCGCGCTCGTCCGTAAGGTACGGATCAAAGGCAAAAACTTTCATTTTCAAGCCTTGGGCACGGTTCGCAACAATAGATCCGATGTTACCACAGCCAACGATACCAAGGCTTTTGTTGGTTACTTCGACGCCCATAAACTTTGATTTTTCCCATTTACCCTGCTGAGTACTCTCATTGGCATGAGGAATTTGGCGCGAGAGTGACATCATCATTGCTATTGCATGCTCAGCGGTGGTGATGGCGTTGCCAAACGGCGTGTTCATTACAACCACACCTGCTGCGGTGGCAGCTGGAATGTCGACATTATCAACGCCGATACCAGCGCGACCAATAACCTTAAGATTGGTAGCAGCTTCTAAAACCTTTGGTGTGACAGTTGTTGATGAGCGGATAGCCAAACCATCATAATCGCCGATGATTTTAATAAGGCCTGCCTCGTCAAGACCAGTGATGACATCCACGTCAACGCCTGCGTCTTCAAAAACTTCTTTAGCGCGTGGGCTCATTTTGTCTGAAATTAATACTTTAACCATGGAACATGTCCTTTATTTTGTATTTATGCTGCGCAATTCGCGCGAAATTCATGTGGTGTGAGGGCGGTCTCCCGCCCTCTAATTATGCTGATAGCTCAGCTTTAGCTTGTGCGTAAGCCCAGTCTAACCATGGGGTTAGCGCTTTAAGGTCAGCAGCTTCCACCGTTGCCCCAGCCCAAATACGCAAACCCGCTGGTGCGTCGCGGTAAGCGCCAATATCATAAGCGACACCTTCAGCGTCCAATAGGCTAGCAAGCTTTTTAGGTAGAGCCGCTTGGCCTGCTTCGCTGAGTGTTTCAGCAAAGGGGTCGGTAATGGTGAGACACACAGAGGTATTTGAAATGGTGTCATTTTCCACAGCCAAAAAGCTAGCCCAATCAGATTCTGCGACCCAATCAGCGAGCACTTTTAAGTTAGCCTCCGATTTTGCAACAAGACCGTTTAAACCACCAAGGCTAGTCGCCCAGTTCAGCGCATCCAAATAATCTTCAACACAGAGCATAGATGGTGTGTTGATGGTCGCACCTGAGAAGATACCTTCGATAAGCTTATCACCTTTGGTAAGGCGGAAAATCTTTGGAATTGGCCACGACGGTGTGTAGCTCTCAAGGCGTTCAACAGCGCGCGGAGACAAGATGATCATACCGTGTGAGCCCTCGCCGCCCAATACTTTTTGCCAGCTATAGGTGGTGACATCTAACTTATCCCACGGTAGGTCCATGGCGAAAGCCGCCGAGGTTGCGTCACATATGGTGAGGCCTTCGCGGTCATCCGCAATCCAGTTACCATTTGGCACTTTCACGCCAGCTGTTGTACCGTTCCATGTGAATACCACATCATGTTCTGGGTTCACTTGGGCTAGATCAGGTAAATACCCGTAATCCGCCACGTATTTGTTAACTTCAGGGAGCTTCAATTGCTTGGTCACATCAGTGATCCAGCCAGAGCCGAAGCTTTCCCATGCGAGCATATCAACAGGGCGCGCACCGAGCAGCGACCATAGCGCCATTTCAACAGCGCCAGTGTCAGACCCAGGCACGATGCCAATGCGGTAATCATCTGGCACACCAAGCACAGCGCGTGTTTTAGCAATAGCTTCAGCGAGCTTAGCTTTACCAGGTTTTGAACGGTGAGAGCGACCCAAAGAGGCGTCGTTTAATGCGGCTGGTTGCCAACCAGGGCGTTTTGCACAAGGTCCAGAGCTAAACTCTGGCCGTGCTGGCTTTACAGCAGGTTTCATTGGCTATCCTTCCAGATAACTAGCGCTCCGTTGGGGGAGCATGACCCAAAAATATGTCCTAAACCGTTGCTTTTTGACGCGAGTTTGAGACGGTGATTGCTGCCATTGCACACAGCTGACCCTGTTAGGAGGGTGTACCTAAGCGTGAAAATAGGGATTTTGGGCCTAGAGTCAATATTGGAATATATATAGCTGCTATTATGGGAACATATATCGCGGGATTATTTTTCAAGGAAGCGTTTTACAAGCCGCAATGTCATCTCAGGTTTTTCAGCGTGGAACCAATGACCAGCACTGTCAATGATGCGCACCTTAGCATTGGGGAACAGACTTACTATCGTCTCTCGGTGTTCGCTGGTGATATAATCACTGTCACCACCTTTTAGGAAAAGCACTGGGCCATCGTAAGGACCGCCTTCATTGCCCTTCATGATTTGGTCGTAGTCATCCTCAATGAACTTAAGCCCTATGCGCCATGACAGTTTACCACCGTCACCGCGGCGCAAATTGGTTAGCAAAAAGCTCAAAACCGCAGGTTCTTGCTCGTACTCACTTAAAAAGGCGGCCGCTTCTTCGCGGCTATTAAAGCTATGGCTCTCTAGTGCGCGCATACCTTCAAAGATACGGTCATGGTGACGCGGATAAGCAACGGGGGCAATATCCCCCACAATCAAGCCCTTCACACGGCTGGGCGCCATCAACGCCATTTGCATCGCGACCTTACCGCCCATGGAGTGGCCGTAAAGATAGGTCGCTTGGATGCCCTCGCGGTTCATTACCTCAAAAACATCAGCGGCCATAGTGGGCGTATCGTGCGGCAGAGCGTGACGGCTGCGACCATGGTTGCGCAGGTCAACTCCAACAACACGGTAATCGTCTTGCAAACCACGCGAAAGCATCCCCAAATTATCCTGCGATCCGAACAGACCGTGTAGCAAAATGATCGGCTCGCCCTGGCCTTTTATGCGGGTAAACAGCTCCACTTAAGGTTTCATCATCTTATGATGACCAATAGGTCCGTGACCGCTGCCGAGCTTCGGTGCATCCAAGATCGCTTGATGAACAAGCACGTGGGCCTTCTCGCAGGCTTTAGGCAAGGTGTCGCCGAGCGCCAAAAAAGCTGCAATAGCGCTGGCAATCGTGCAGCCAGTACCGTGGGTGTCTTTGGTATCAATCCGCTTTGAGCTATACTCAAAACTATCATCGCCCATATAGAGTGTATCTGTAAGCGTTTCACCTTCAGCGTGCCCGCCTTTTAAAAATACGGCATCACAAAACCCTTGAAGGCCAGTGATAATCTCATGGTGCGCTCTAAAGCCCGTTAACTCTTCTGCCTCGGGGATATTGGGCGTGATGACAGTTGCATGAACCAAAAGGTTAAATAACAAGTCCTCAGCGTCCTCGTCTAGCAAGCTATCACCGCTGGTTGCTATCATCACAGGGTCCAACACGATAGGTCCGTCAAAATTGCTTTCGTTAAGGGCTTCTATGACCGCTTTTATGATCCCACCGTTCGCTAACATACCAATTTTGATCACATCAGCACCAATATCACTCAAAACCGACATGATTTGGGCTTTAACAATAGCTGCAGGTACCGCATGTACGGCTTGCACACCAAGTGTGTTTTGCGCAGTGATCGCGGTGATGGCACTGGCGGCGTATACGCCCAGCGCATTAATGGTTTTGATGTCGGCTTGGACCCCAGCACCGCCGCCAGAATCTGATCCGGCGATTACAAGCACTCTTCCTGTCATGGTTTGGTCCCCAGGTGAAGTTAGGCTACTGCCTCAATGGATTTACAGATGTCAGTGACAACACGTTCAACAAGCGCGGCGTCATCGCCTTCAGCCATCACCCGCATTAGCGGCTCAGTGCCAGACTTGCGGATCAACAAACGGCCTGTATTGCCGAGCGCACCCTCGCCTTCTTCAATTGCATCGCGCACNTCGCTAATTGCGAGCGGNTCAGGCACATTAAAGCTTACGTTTTTAAGCAGTTGCGGTACGCTTTCAAATTGATTTGTCACTTCAGAGGCTTTTTTGCCGCTATCCAGCAGTTCACACATCACTTGCAAGCCCGCAATAAGGCCGTCACCCGTTGTCACATAATCTGTGAGCACGATATGACCAGACTGCTCACCGCCAACATTATAACCGTGCGTACGCATATGTTCCACAACATGACGATCACCAACGTTAGTGCGAACAAGGCGTAATCCTTCGCCCTCAAGCATGCGCTCTAAACCAAGATTAGACATTACGGTTGCAACCAAGCCATCGCCTTTAAGGATGCCGCGATCACGCCATTTGCGAGTGATCAGCGCCATAATTTGGTCGCCGTCAACCACTTCGCCGTTCTCGTCGCACATGATCAAACGATCAGCATCGCCGTCGAGCGCGATACCTAGGTCTGCACCCTCTGCTTTAACGCGGTTACACATCGCCTCAGGCGCAGTAGAGCCGCAGTTAGCATTGATATTAATACCGTTGGGGCTAACACCGATGGGAATAACCTCTGCGCCAAGCTCAGCCAGCACAATAGGTGCCACGGAGTATGCCGCACCGTTTGCACAGTCCAATACAATTTTCATCCCATCAAAGGACATGCCTTGCGGAATGGTCCCTTTTGCATACTCAATATAGCGCCCTGCCACATCGCGAATGCGCGAGAAGCGCCCGAGATTTTCAGATTCCTGCAAATATTGATCCAAATCGCTGTCCATACGGCGCTCAATCTCAATCTCAACCGCATCAGATAGCTTAAAGCCGTCTGGTCCAAAAAATTTGATCCCGTTATCATAGTGAGGATTATGAGAGGCCGAGAGCATAACGCCCAAATCAGCACGCATAGAGCGGGTTAACATAGCAACTGCAGGTGTTGGCATTGGCCCCACCTGATACACTTCCATGCCAGCCGCAACAAGGCCAGCTGACAGAGCTTGTTCGAACATATAACCAGAGCGACGGGTATCCTTGCCGATCACAACGCGGTGCACATCAGCGTCGCCCATAAAATAGCGACCTGCGGCAAGACCAACGCGAAGCGCCATCTCTGGTGTCATCACACCCGCGTTGACGCGTCCTCTAATTCCGTCCGTTCCAAAATATTTTCTGCTCATAACGCACCCCTAATATTCACTAAACTATAGTAGTTATTGCGCTTTTACGCAACTACAGCCTGAAAACAACCCCGATTACTGATAGTGTTCCATGATTGCAGCGTCCTGCATACCTGTAATTACTTTGAGTGCCTCGACAGTTTCAGCCACATCATGCACGCGCAGTATCTGTACGCCGCGGCCCACACCAGACAGTCCAGCTGTCACAGAGCTAATAATTCTTTGGTCTGCTTCTTCGATGCCTGTAAGCGCTCCAATGAAGCGTTTGCGNCTAACGCCCAGCAGAAGTGGACATCCAAGTGTGTGAAAAGCTGCGATATTGTTAAGAAGCGCTATGTTATCCCGCACAACACGCTTTCCAAAGCCTATACCCGGGTCCAAAACGATGCGAGCAGGATCAACACCTGCGCTGACCACCACATCTCTTCGCTCTTCAAGGTAATCATAGACTTCCAACAACACATCTTCGTACTCGGGCGCATCCTGCATGGTTTTCGGTGTGCCGCTCGCGTGCATCAGCACCACAGGGGCGCTACACGCGGCTGCAACCGCCAAAGCGTCAGGGTCATAAGTTAGCGCGCTGACATCGTTGATGATATGCGCACCAGCCTTAACGGCCTCCTCCATTACCAGAGAGTGACGTGTATCGATGGACATCGGGATATTATCAGTTGCAAGTGCTGTAATAACAGGGATCACGCGCTCGCATTCCTCGCCTTCCCAAACAGGGTCAGCGCCAGGCCTTGTGCTTTCGCCGCCAATATCAATGATATCAGCACCAGCCGCATGCATAGCACGAGCGTGGATAATAGCGGCGTTTGCATCAAGGTGCTTGCCGCCATCAGAAAAGCTATCAGGTGTTACGTTAAGAACGCCCATAACCAGCGGCTTAGTAAAACCAAGTGGTGTCTCGCGACCAGCCAGCGATAGAGCCTCGCGAGGAGTAGAAAATCCTGCCATAAGTGTTTCAAGCCGCACGGCATGCACATCAGGCAGAGCTGCTTTCACGGCGTCTATAGCACTAGCATCCACTATCTCATCAACGATGCGGGTATAACCATTGGCAATAATAATCCGCACAGAGGTAAAGCGAAGCGATGAGGCACCNANCACAAGGCCAGAGCCGAGCGCTGAAACAGGACCGCCNGCCACAGGGGCCAGCGGAACTATGTAAAGCTTTGCTTCGTTACTTACATCTGTCCAGTTAAATGCCAAGGGCTTTAGCCTTCTGCTTGGGGCTCTGCGTCAGGCATGTCACCCGCAGTGTTAGCCTTAGTCTCGGGTACACCCGTAGACGGTGCAGTGCCCGTTGGCGCATCACTATCAGATTTTGGCAAGTCTTGACGGATCTTCTTACCAGCTATCAGGTCTTTCAACTCATCACCTGATAACGTTTCATACTCAAGGAGCGCTTCACCGATGATATTAAGTTCATCGCGGTGATCCGTGATGATCTGTTGAGCACGGGCATAGCCCTCTTCAACGAAGCGCCTAATTTCTTCATCAATGATTTTTGCTGTCTCTTCAGAGATATTTTTCTGTTGCGCAACAGAATGACCAAGAAAAACCTCTTGCTCATTTGCAGCATATTGAATTGGACCAAGCTTTTCAGACATGCCCCATTGGGTCACCATCGAGCGTGCTAAACTGGTAGCAGACTGGATATCACCCGAAGCACCAGAGGAAACCTCACCGTAACCAAAGACAATCTCTTCCGCCACGCGTCCACCCATTGCCATTGCGAGATGGTCGAGCATTTTTTGACGTCTGAAGGAATATTCATCTCTTTCTGGTAAGCTCATCACCATACCAAGTGCGCGACCGCGCGGAATGATCGTTGCTTTATGGATTGGGTCAAGATGCGTACAGTGCAAAGACACGAGCGCGTGACCACCTTCGTGGTATGCCGTCATTTTCTTCTCGTCTTCTGTCATCACCATGGTGCGACGCTCAGTACCCATCATCACCTTATCTTTGGCTTCTTCAAAGTCGGTCATTGCAACGATCTTTTTGTTACGACGGGCNGCAAGGAGCGCACCCTCGTTGACCAAGTTAGCGAGGTCAGCACCAGAAAAACCCGGTGTGCCGCGTGCAAGGGTGCGTGTGTTAACGTCAGGCGCTAACGGCACATTGCGCATATGGACTAATAAAATCTTCTCACGGCCTTCGATATCTGGGTTTGGCACAACCACTTGTCTGTCAAAGCGACCCGGGCGTAGCAATGCTGGGTCAAGCACATCAGGGCGGTTGGTTGCAGCCACGATAATAATACCGTCATTGCCTTCAAAGCCGTCCATCTCAACAAGAAGTTGGTTTAGCGTTTGCTCACGTTCATCATTACCGCCACCAAGACCAGCACCACGGTGGCGGCCCACTGCGTCAATCTCATCGATGAAGATGATACAAGGTGCGTTTTTCTTGGCTTGCTCAAACATGTCACGAACACGCGAGGCACCAACACCAACAAACATTTCAACAAAGTCAGAGCCTGAAATATTGAAAAACGGTACATTCGCTTCGCCAGCGATTGCGCGGGCGAGCAAGGTTTTACCTGTACCAGGAGGACCAACAAGCAAGGCACCTTTAGGGATATGGCCACCTAAGCGCTGAAACTTGCCTGGGTCTTTCAAAAATTCAACAATCTCTTCTAATTCTTCTTTAGCTTCTTCAATACCAGCCACATCAGCGAAGGTTTTTTGCTCACCTTCTTCGTTAAGCAGCTTCGCACGTGACTTACCAAAGCCCATGGCTCCGCCGCCGCCTTTACCGCCTTGCATTTGGCGCATCACAAAGAAAAAGATACCAATAATAAGGATCATCGGGAACCATGTGATTAAGATAGTGGCGAGCAAACCTTGCTCCTGCGACACTACTTCAAGCTTGGTTGCCGTCCCTTGAACACGATCAACGATGTTTTCTTCATAAGGCATGATAGTCGTGAACTTACGACCATCAGTGAAGGTGCCGATAATCTCGTTACCTTCGACTTTAATTTCTGTGACTTGGTTGCCCTCTACACTCAGCAAGAAATCACTGTAGGGAACTTTTTCTGCACCCGCATCGGGGTTATTGAAGGCATTAAAGAGCGACATCAAGACAACCAAGATGAGCATCCAAACCAACATATTTTTCATGGCACCGTTCACCACATTTTCCTTTTTATTTTTCTCAACCCTCGATCATGCATTTTCGCCGCATGTTTCGCTGGGTGATCTGTTCCACTGTCGTTTTCACGCTTACTTAAAGAAATAGGCGCTTTCGCGTATTCTGCAAGGCCAATATAGCCATAATTTATAAAAAATACGTAAATAAATTCATTATAGACTGTGCGTGGGTGAAAATTCGGCTTCTAAGCCCTCACCAACGCCGAAATGTGGCTGTGCGATAATGTTGCCGTCCCGCCAAAGTGCAGGCAGTGATAACCTGAAGGCATGAGGAATTTTTGCAAGGGCTGAACCCTCAACGCGGCGTGCTATTTGCGACCAACCATCATCACCGAGCGCTGCCACACGGCCTTTTGCCGTGACGGTCACGTTAAATCGGTTATCCCACAGGCCGTTCTCNCGCAGAACCCCTGCCCGCTCCGCCGCACGCGGTTCACGTCCAATAAGTAGCATCTCGCCCTGAGGCAAAATCTGACAGCCAGACAGCGTAGACCCTTTAAAGTCTTCGCCCTGTATCGCAGCTAGGCATGTCTCCAGCTTTTCAAGGCGCGCACTGTATGGCTCACCACTGACATGTCGCAAAACTCGGGCGAGACAGCGTAGAGAAATCTCTTCTGGTGCCGCCAGCAATTTCACAGGATCAATAGACACATAACCAGCTGTGTGGACACTCGCAGCCTCGCTCAGCAACACATCGCTATAATGTTCTAGGGCTGAACGTGCGCGCTCTAGCCGTGCCGCTGTTGCCGCCAGCTTATCGGCTGAAAGGCCTGGAAGCGGGCTGTCCTGCATAAACTGCCTTAGTTTTACGCGGTCAAACCTGTCCATTTCATTGGACGGATCTTCAATCCAGCTCTCGCCATACTCACCAAGAAAACTAATAAGAGCAGTTTTTTCTACGCGCAGCAAAGGCCGTAGGAGTGTCACATCGCTGCCTGCACGCGGCATGCCAGCTTTTTCGCTCATAGCAGCGAGGCCGTATACACCTGACCCGCGCGCCAAACGCAGCAAAAAGGTCTCAGCTTGATCATCCATGTGGTGACCGAGTGCCAGATATGAAATGCCTTCTTTTGCACACCACGCATCCATTAAGCTATACCGCGCTTCCCGCGCGGCCGCCTGTAGGTTGGTCGTAGGTTTCTCGCCAGCCCAAGTAAGCGTGTGATGTTTGATACCATGCTCCGCCATTGCCTTAGCCACTGCAGCGGCTTCGCCGTCTGAGCCATCTCTCAAGCCGTGATCAACCGTCAGCGCCACAATTGGGCGCAGTTCGTGCAAAAGTAGGGCAAGAGCCGTGCTATCTGCCCCGCCTGACACACCAACCGCAAGCGTGGCATCGTCTGCCACCCCAGCCCGCGCGAGTGCCGCTTCAACAAGTGTGATTGCTGTATGCTTATTGTTGGTCATGCTATCGCTATTCAATGCAGCCTAGACGCTTCATCGCGGCGTCAGCCCGCGCATGTGTACGCTTGGATGCGTCAGGGTAAGCGCGTTTAAATTCATAGTAAGCTTCGCAGGCTTGTTCGTTTTCACCAAGCTCAGCGAGTGATCCACCAAGTTCAAACAAGGCATCTGGCCTTTTCGGGTGCTTGGTATATTGCTCAAAGACGATAAAAAATTGCTGTGCTGCCAGGCCTGGGTTCTTCTGCAACAAATGCACCTTACCAAGCCAGTAATGGGCATTGCCTGCTACTGGATCGTTTGGATGCGCGCCGTAAACCATAGCAAGAGCTTCTTTCGCACTGTCCAACTGGTCAGTACGCACAAACTCATAAGCCCATGTGTATCTATCAGCTGCACTACCCTCAGGCATNACAAGGCCGACGGGNACTGCTTTCGNTTCAGACGTTGTTGCAGGCTCAGTGTTTTGTGTAGTCTCTTCNACTGGCGTTACTAACTCAGCGGGTTTAGCTGCTGCCAGCTCTTCAAAGCGCAAGTTNGTTTCCGCTGATAATAGCTCAAGCTTTTTAGCCATTTGTGCTTGGTTATACTCAATNGTTTCCATGCGACCAGTGAGTGAACGCATCTGAGTCTCCAGCGCGCTGATCTGCACGGCAATATCGGCAAACACGCGGCGCTGTGTGCCCTGCTCATTATGGCCAAGCACTCTGAGCGCTTCCACTTGATTTTCAAGTCGTTCAATTATGACCATCATCTCTTTTTTACTTTGGGCCTGGGCAACACCACTAAATGGCACCACTGAAAGAGCCATTAAGCCCACAATTGTACTAACCATAAATTTCTTAAACATGTCAGCCTCCCGAATATTTTCTCTTTAGAGCCTTATACCTATTGGATAAGGCCAAAAAAAGATGCCTCATATCACTCTATATCTCTATCCATATAAAAACGGCCCCGCGAAACCACGAGGCCGTTTAAGTGCATTGGCGGCTTCGCTTAGCCAATCACGGTTACACCGCGACGGTTTTGCTTCCATGAGCTTTCGCTGTTACCAACAGTAACAGGACGCTCTTTGCCGTATGATATTGTTGTGATGCGAGACTTATCAACGCCTAAAGCATCCAAATAGTTTTTAACCGCTTGTGCGCGGCGCTCACCAAGAGCCAAGTTATAATCGCGGGTACCGCGCTCATCACAGTGGCCTTCAACAGCGATGTTTAAATCAGCGAAGTGATTAAGAAAATCAGCTTGTTTTGCTAGTGTGGAACGCGCGTANGATGTTAGCTCAGAGCTATCATACTCAAAGAACACACGGTCTGTTCCAACGAATGCATCAAGACCTGCTTGAGTTGCTTCACCNAATGGATCCATCAATTCTTCCGCCTCAACAACACCAGTTTCTACTTCGTCTGGCATGCCAGTATCCATTGCTGTAGTATCTTCAGAGCTTGTGTCAACGGTCGCCGCTGGCTCGTCAGTGTTGCTACATGCAGCAAGCAAAAGAGCTGCCGCTGATATTGTTAAAACCTTATGACCAATCGTATTGAGCTTCATTTCAAACCCCTCCTACGGGTAATGTGGTCCCTAACCACTAATGGTAACATTGGCAACACTATAGGACCGTATTTCATGCTTATCAAGCCCCCTAATGCTGTGATTTTCATAATAGAATTAAAATAATGAACGCGAAATGAATAAGAATTGCTCTTAAGCTAGGAATATCTCTGAGATAGGCCGCTTGAAGACTTGAAAATTATCTGCTCACGTGGAACAACTTAGCAACTGAAGATTTGAGCTATCACGCACAGAAAAAATCATGAGGATTAATAGTATGCGGTCATTAGAACTTGACGACAGAGGCGTGATAAAGCTAAGCGGTGGTGACGCGAGATCCTTTTTGCAAGGCCTTGTCACCAATGACATGACGACCCTTGAGGATGGTGGTGTTCTCTACGCTGCTATGCTGACCCCGCAGGGAAAATACCTTTATGATTTCTTAATTTATCAGCTGGGTGATGTCTTTTACCTAGATGCACAAAAAAGCGAAATTACCGCGCTTATTCAACGCCTTAGCATGTATAAACTACGCGCTGATGTAATGCTAGAAGACACAAGTGATAGCATACATGTTTACGCGGTGTTTGACGGCTGCGCAGAGAGCGCACTCATTTGCATCTCTGATCCGCGCCACGCAACCATGGGCTGCCGCGCACTCAGCGAGAGCAAAATTGACGGTGACGTGCTAACACGCTCTGACTATGAAAAGCTCCGCATCGCACGCGGCATTCCAGACGGCACCCGCGACATGCAGCAAAACAAAACCTTTTGCTTAGAGGCCAATCTCGATCATTTTAACGGCGTCAGCTTCACCAAGGGTTGCTATGTGGGCCAAGAGATGACAGCCCGCATGATGCACCGCACCACCCGCAAGAAACTGCTGGTTTTTTGTACAGTAGCAGACGGCGCGCCAGAGGCCGGCACCGAAATCATCGCAGACGATGAAAAAGTTGCAGGCGATATTCGCTCCAGTGAAGGCGCACTTGCCATTGCATTTTTAAAATTAGAATATATGAATAGTAATCTCACCGCCGATGGACGGACGGTGGTATGTTACGAATGAGAGCAAAGTCATGAAACGTAGAAAAATTACTAAAGTTCAAAAGGCCAAAGACAAGCGTAACCTCATCACCCTCGGCGTGATCACCGTGGTGCTTTTGGTCGCTCTTTTCTGGATTGGTAGCTAACTAAGTCTCTTTGATCGCTGCTTGTGCTGCCGCTAGCCGTGCAATTGGAATGCGATAAGGCGAGCAAGACACATAGTCTAGCCCCAAATTATGACAGAACTCAACGGAGGCAGGGTCACCGCCGTGCTCACCGCAAATGCCAAGTTTTAGATCAGGCTTAGTCGAGCGCCCACGCTCAGCACCAAGGCGCACCAGCTCACCAACACCCGCTTGGTCAATACTAACAAACGGGTCCTGCTCAAAGATATCATGACCGACATAATCCGGTAAGAAATGCCCCGCATCATCGCGAGATATACCGATACATGTTTGCGTTAAGTCATTGGTACCAAAGCTGAAAAAGTCAGCCGATCCAGCAATTTTAGCAGCCTGAAGCGCCGCGCGTGGCAGCTCAATCATTGTGCCGACCTGATAAATGATGGTGTGGTCTTGCTCAGCGAAAACAGTCTCTGCGATAGCATCTACTTTCCCGCGAAGGATTGATAGCTCTTTCTCTGTCGCTACCAGCGGTATCATAATCTCAGGAACAACCGTGAGACCTTCTTCTTTCTCTAGCTCAATCGCAGCCTCAAAAATGGCGCGGGCTTGCATCTCATAAATCTCAGGGAAGGTAATGCCCAAACGACAGCCTCGGTGGCCAAGCATTGGGTTAAATTCATGCAAAGCTTCTGCGCGCTGAATAAGCTTACTCGTCTCAATACCCATAGCATCTGCCACAGCTTCAAAGTCATTTTTCTCACGCGGCATAAACTCGTGCAGCGGTGGATCAAGCAAACGCACTGTCACTGGCAAACCATCCATAAGGCGGAAAATCTCTTTAAAGTCAGAGCGTTGCATAGGTAGCAACTTAACAAGCGCAACCTCACGGTCAGCCTGTTCGTCCGCTAAAATCATCTCACGCACGGCGATAATACGGTCCGCATCAAAGAACATATGTTCTGTTCGGCAGAGGCCAATACCTTCAGCGCCAAAACTAATGGCCGTTTCCGTATCTGCAGGTGTTTCGGCGTTGGTGCGAATTCTTAAACGGCGATATTTATCGGCCCAGCCCATTAATATACCAAAGTCACCCGCCAGCTCTGGTTGGATGGTATCGACAGCGCCGATCATCACTTCGCCAGTTGATCCGTCAATGGTGATAATGTCGCCTTTTTTCACTTCACGGCCCATACAGCGCATCACGCCTTCAGCTATGTTAATTTGGAGTGTTCCCGCACCCGACACACAAGGTCGACCCATACCACGTGCAACCACCGCAGCGTGACTGGTCATGCCGCCGCGCGCGGTTAAAATACCCTTCGCCGCGTGCATACCGTGAATATCCTCAGGGCTGGTTTCAGTGCGGCATAGTACAACTTCTTTACCGTCTTTTGCCATCTCCTCAGCTTCATCACTATCAAACACCGCCATACCGCTGGCAGCACCAGGGCTTGCAGGCAAGCCTTTTGTTAGGATGTCACGGCGCGCATCAGGGTCCAGCGTTGGGTGTAACAATTGGTCCAGCGCTGCTGGTTCCACCCGCATAACAGCGGTTTTTTTGTCAATAATGCCAGCCTCCGCCATCTCAACCGCAATTTTAAGCGATGCTTTCGCTGTTCGTTTACCAGCGCGGGTTTGCAGCATCCATAGCTTGGCTTTTTGCACAGTAAACTCGATGTCTTGCATGTCTTTGTAGTGGTCTTCAAGCTTATCGAACACTTGGGCAAGCTGCTCGTAAACCTCTGGCATAGTCTCTTCCATGGATGGGGCTTTCGCACCCGCTTCCTCGCGCGCTCTCAGCGTTAGGTGCTGCGGCGTGCGGATACCCGCGACCACGTCCTCGCCCTGCGCGTTGATAAGATACTCACCGTAATATTGGTTCTCACCCGTTGATGGGTTGCGCGTAAAAGCAACACCTGTGGCAGAGGTGTCGCCCATGTTTCCAAAGACCATCGCTTGCACGTTAACAGCTGTGCCCCATGCTTCAGGAATGTTGTTTAGACGGCGATAAACTTTCGCGCGCTCAATACGCCAGCTGCCAAACACCGCCGTAATTGCGCCCCAAAGCTGTTCATGTACATCTTGCGGGAATGGGCGGCCAAGTTCAGCCTCGGTTTTCTCCATAAACTGAGCCACGAGGACCTTCCAGTCCTCTGCTGTTAGGTCCGTGTCTAAGTCCACACCGACATTCTCTTTATGAATTTCAATTAGATCTTCAAAATAATAATGTGAAACACCCAGCACCACGTCAGAGTACATTTGCACAAAACGACGATAGCTATCCCATGCGAAACGCTCGTCGCCAGCTTGTTCCCCAAGCCCGACAACGGTTTCATTATTGAGGCCAAGGTTAAGCACCGTGTCCATCATGCCTGGCATCGACACCCGAGCACCCGAGCGCACGGAGACAAGCAGCGGGTTCACCGCATCACCGAACACAGCACCTGTGGTACTTTCAACACTTGCGATAGCCGCTAACACTTGGTCTTTTAAAACATCAGGATAATTTTCACCGTGATCATAATAGTGGGTACAAACCTCAGTGGTGATGGTAAAACCCGGAGGCACTGGCAGGCCCAAGCTTGCCATTTCAGCAAGGTTTGCGCCCTTGCCGCCCAACAAGTTTTTCATCTCTGAATTACCTTCAGACGATCCACCACCAAAACTATAAACCCACTGTGTCATCGTCTAACCTTCTATTTTAGAGAAATCAGCTACGCGGTTAACGGCCGCGGTGAATGTTGAAAGCATAGCGAGGCGGTTGCCACGTACAACTGCATCATCATCGTTGACCATTACATGGTCAAAGAAACCATCGATGGGCGCCCTAAGTGTTGAGAGCAGCGCCATCGCCTTACCAAAATCTTCATCAGATATCGCAGCGTTAACTTCATCGTCTATGCTTGAAAGCGCAGAAAACAGCGCTTTATCGGCGTCCTCAACCAAATGTGTTTCGCTAGGAGAACCATGGTCACCACTAGCTTTCGCAAGGATGTTAGCCGCCCGTTTATAGCCCGCAAGCAGGTTCACACCGTCATCGGTCGCGACAAAATCTGTGAGCGCAGCCACTTTAGCCAGCAACAACACCAAGTCGTTCGCATCACCTGCCGCATCGATTAAATCATGACGTACGCCTTTTTCACGTTGCTGCACTTTGAGGCGATCAGCGAAGAATGGTACTAACTCACCGCTCAAATCCCCGAACAGATCAACCAGCGAAACGCGAAGGTTGTTTTCAGTGATCAGGCGAATAACACCGAGCGCTGCGCGGCGCAGTGCAAACGGGTCTTTCGAGCCTGTTGGTTTCTGGTTAATGCCAAAAAAGCCAACCAAAGTGTCAATTTTTTCAGCCAGTGCCACCGCTACTGAAACAGGCTCCGTGGGGCATGCATCATCGGGGCCTTTGGGCGCGTAGTGATCGCGCACAGCGCCCGCGACTTCAGGTTTTTCACCCTGCTCTAGGGCATAATAACGCCCCATAACACCCTGCAAGCTAGCAAACTCTGACACCATGTTAGATACCAAATCAGCCTTACAAATTTCTGCCGCGCGTTCAGCGTCCGCCTTGTCGCAACCAACCACATCAGCGAGGTTCCCCGCCAGCACTTTAATCCGCCCTACACGCTCCGCCACAGTCCCTAATTTCTCATGGAAAACAATATCATCCAGCTTGGGCAAAAGATCATCCAACTTACCCTTAAGGTCTTGATCCCAAAAGAACTTTGCGTCCGACAAACGTGCTGATAACACGCGCTGGTTACCCGCGGCTACAATCGTGCCGCCGTCTGAGGCCTCGATGTTAGAAACAGTGATAAAGTTAGGCGCTAGCTTGCCGCTTTTGGGGTCGCGGCAGACAAAATATTTCTGATCCTTCTTCATGGTGAGGATCAACACTTCTTCAGGCACCGCCATGAAAGCAGGGTCAAAAGAGCCAAGAAGCGGCACAGGCCATTCAACCAAGCCTGCAACTTCGGTGAGCAAGCCTTTGTCTTCAACCCACTCAAGGCCTTCAGCGGCTGCAAGGCTTTTCGCTGCGTCCGCGATCATTACTGCGCGCTCATCTTGGTCGATCATGACTTTAGCTTTTAAAAGCTTAGCTTTATAATCAGCAAAACCAGTAACCGTGATAGCGTCTGGTGCCATGAAGCGATGACCGTTGGTCACGGCACCACTAGAGACACCGTCCATGTCCACGATGATCGATTTTCCGCCTAACAAACATAAAATACTATGTAGTGGGCGCACCCAGCGCAAACTGCCACTGCCCCAGCGCTGTTGCTTGGGCCATGGGAAATTTTTAATAACGTTCGCGAGCACCTCTGCAACAACGTCCGCTGTTGCGCGACCTTTTTTCTCGATCAGGGCGTATAGGAACGTACCCTTTTTATCTTCGCGTTCAACCAACTGATCGCGGGTCATGCCAACACCGCGCAAAAAGCCAGCGAGCGCTTGCTCGGGCGCATCAGCGCGCGGTCCGCGGCGTTCTTCACTAATATCTGGCGTCCCAGCGGGCAAGCCATGCATCACCATGCACAAGCGGCGCGGTGTTGAATAGCTCTCTAAGCTGTCAAAGCTTAAGCCAGCATCCTTCAAGCCCTCGCTCATCAAACGAGCAAGATCGCCGCGCGCTTTCGCTTGCATACGGGCAGGAATTTCTTCACTGAACAGTTCAATTAACAACTCATTATTAGGCTTTGGCATTACTCAGCGTCCCAACCATTTTTCTTGATCCAAGCCGCACAGCAACCTTTTGCCATATCGCGTACCCGCCCAATGTAAGCTTGGCGCTCGGTAACAGAGATCACGCCGCGCGCATCCAACAGGTTAAATGTGTGGCTAGCCAAAATACATTGCTCATACGCTGGCAGCGGTAGTTCTGCCTCAAGCAGCATCTGACACTCAGCCTGATTGTTTTTAAAGTCTTCAAACAGTTTTTCAGTGGTCGCATGCTCAAAGTTATAAGCAGATTGCTCTTTTTCGTTCTCGAGGAACACATCGCCGTAACTAACACCCGCCCCGTTATAATCAAGGTCATAAACGTTATCGACGCCCTGTACGAACATGGCGAGGCGTTCAAGACCATAGGTCAGCTCGCCAGATACGGGTTTACAGTCAAAACCACCCACTTGTTGGAAATAGGTAAACTGGCTAACTTCCATGCCGTCACACCACACTTCCCAGCCAAGGCCCCACGCACCGAGCGTTGGGCTTTCCCAGTCGTCTTCAACAAAACGAATGTCGTGAAGCTCAGGGTCGATACCAATGGCTTTCAACGAGCCGAGGTAGAGCGCCTGCATATCTTCAGGGCTCGGTTTTAAGATAACTTGAAATTGATAATAATGCTGCAATCGCATCGGGTTTTCACCGTAGCGACCATCGGTTGGACGGCGACAAGGCTGCACATACGCAGCGCGCCATGGGTCGGGGCCCAGTGCTTTTAAGGTTGTGGAGGGATGAAAGGTCCCTGCCCCCATTGGCAGATCGTACGGTTGCTGAATGACACAACCTTCACTCGCCCAGTAATGCTGAAGCGTAAGGATCAAATCCTGAAAGGATAATGCTTTATCTTTATTTTGGGCCTGGCCTGCCATAACTACCTTCAATCATAAATTTTGGGTCTATCATATGACCTTAGTATAAGCCTCAAGGGGATGGGTCAAGGCAACAATCGCCTCTGTATGGCCTATGTGTCATCGTCCAAGATTTGCTCGTGGTGTTTGATCACCTCTGTGATGATAAATTGCAGGAACTTTTCGCTAAATTCTGGGTCCAAATTGGCATTATGGGCAAGCGTCCTAAGCCGCTCAATTTGGTTTCTCTCACGCTGGGGGTCGGCGGGTGACAGTTTATGGCGTTTTTTGAAAACACCAACCTTTTTGGTCACTTTAAAGCGCTCAGCCAACATAAACACCAACGAGGCATCGATATTATCGATACTCTCACGAAATTCATCCATCTGGTCTAGGTGTACTTTGGGGATATTAGTCACGAAATTTCCTCTGGTAATGTCTACCCTTTGAAATAGCCGCCAAGCCGCGTGTTGGCAAGCAAAGACTGTGTAAGATTATTGCTATTTTTGTGAAGGCGCAAAACTGGTGATGGTGCCTAGGTCTAATGCTTCACCGTGCCGCAACACTGCTTCTGCTTCCTTGGTGTAGCGATCGACCTCTCCGTGGAGCGCAATACCCGGCAAAACGCGCATCACACCGTGCATACCTTTACGGCCTTGCACGATCACGCGTTTGGCCGAAGAACCCGCCCGCGGCCACAGTGGAAACAAGCATATCTCACCGACGCGGCGATGCATGAGATGAATGATTTCGTCCAAACAGTCCGCACGGTGAATAAAGGTAACCGTGCCCTTGTGCCGCGCCATTAAAATACAAAAATGCACCCAGTCTTTTAGTGTGGCTGAGCTGTTCATGTGGGCTAGACCCTTGGTCAGGGCCGGTGGGCGGATTGCTTTACCTTTGCTAAGATACGGCGGATTGGCAATAACATGATCAAACTGCCCCTCGCGCATAACCGCGGGCGGTGCAGTAATATCCCCCTCCACAACGCTCACAAGCCCTTGCTTTTTATTGATCACGATATTGTGTTCGGCAAGTTCAATCATCGGTTTTTGCAGTTCTAATCCTGTCACTTCTATGCCTTCAACCCGCTCTGCAAGGCACAAAGCCGCCCCTGCGGTGCCCGTACCAGCCTCTAAAACATGCTCGCCGCTTCTAGCAGGCACAGATGCCGCTAACATCACAGTATCCATCGAAATTCGGTAACCATCTATGGGCTGAATAAGCCTCACCGCACCCCCTAAAAAATCATCTAGGGAGCAGCCGTCTGGTACCGAAATATCGTCGAAATCATGAGTCATAAAGTCACCTTTGCCATAGGGTAGCGCGCCTAAAGTAAATAACCTACAATTTTAATGATTTGCTTGATATGTGTTATTTTGACGGATACAAAGTGTGAAACCTAAATTAGTTAGAGTAAGCGTTGGGGACTAAAAATGGCTGAAATTCTGCCGATGAATAACCAGAAGTCTGCTTCTGATACTGCGATAAAAACGCTACAAGCGTTGGTCGCTGACGATATGGCTGAAGTAAACGAAGCAATTTTAAGCCGCATGGAAAGCCCAGTTGCCCTCATCCCTCAGCTTGCAGGCCACCTGATAGCAGCTGGCGGCAAGCGACTGCGCCCCATGCTCACGCTCGCTAGTTCTAAGCTGATTGGTTATGAAGGCAAACGCCAAATTCAACTGGCTGCCTGCGTAGAGTTTATCCATACCGCGACCCTGCTGCACGATGATGTAGTAGACGAAAGCGATATGCGCCGCGGCAACAAAACCGCCAACGCGATATACGGCAATCAACCCTGTGTACTGGTCGGAGATTTCCTCTTTAGTCGCTCGTTTGAGCTGATGATTGAAGATGGTTCTCTAAAGGTCTTGAAAATTCTCTCAAGTGCGTCGTCTATTATCGCTGAAGGGGAAGTGATGCAATTGATGCGCAGCCACGATCTCAAAACCACTGAAGAACAATATTTAGAAGTGATTGCAGCTAAAACTGCCGCTCTATTTGCTGCGGCGTGTGAAATTTCTGGCGTGATCTCTGAGCAAGGCGAGGATGTGGAGCAAGCGCTCGCCAACTATGGTCAGTATTTGGGCATCGCCTTCCAACTAGTCGATGACGTCTTGGATTACTCAGCCAAGCAAGCAACCATGGGCAAATCAGTGGGCGATGACTTCAAAGAAGGTAAAATCACCCTGCCAGTTATTCTGTCATACCGTCGCGGTGATGACGCCGAACGCAAGTTCTGGCGCACCACAATGGAAGACCAGAAGCAGAATGAAAATGACCTAGCCCAAGCCACAGCCTTTATGAACCAGCACGGTGCGCTCAATGACACGATCAAACGCGCACACCACTATGGTGACAAAGCAAAAGACGCATTGGCGATTTTCCCTGATAATGACGCGCGCAAAGCGCTTATTGGCATTGTCGACTTCTGTATCAACCGCGCTTACTAAGACGGCGTCACCTACACAGTG
>JGI24723J26617_10001166_pt1 | contig 23842 bp, 18 predicted proteins | sample Cruoilmetagenom6_FD_26617 | JGI IMG/M metagenome (IMG submission 26617)
TGTCGACCCCGCCTTCGTCCAGCGCCTCTTTGACCTTGCGGGTCATATCGGCCTTGAAGGCAAAATAATCACCTGCGCTGCACCAGACCCGCACCAGAAAATCGACCGAACTGTCGCCAAGGTTGTTAACCTGAATGAAAGGCTCCGGCTCGGCCTGTGCGCGTTCATCGGCCATGATCGTCCTGCGGATAATATCCTCGGCGGTTTTGAGGTTCGCGCCATAGCCAACGCCAAAGGTCCATTCCGCGCGACGTGTCGGGTTGACCGAATAATTGGTGATGACGTTGCCCCAAACTTCGGAGTTTGGCACGATCACCTGCACGTTGCTCAGATCGGCCAACACCGTGTAGTTCAGATTGATCTGTTTGACGGTCCCGCTCTGTCCGGCGATCTCGACGAAATCTCCGATTTTAATGGGGCGGAACATGATCAGCATGACACCCGCCGCGACATTCGAAAGCGTGCCTTGCAATGCAAGGCCGATGGCCAGACCCGCCGCACCAATGACCGCCACGACCGAGGTTGTTTTGACCCCAAAGGTGTTCAACACGAACAGAACCGTGAACCCCAGCACCACATAGCGCACGATGGAGGCCAGAAATTCGAACAGCATCTCATCAAGATGTTTGTTGCGTTTGCCAAGGTTTTCGACCCGACGCTGCAACCAGCTTGAAATGATCCAGCCCAGCAGCAGGATCACAATTGCCCCAATCACCGATCCCGCCGCACTGGCTAGAAATTCCAGCGTCAAAAGGTCCGCGAGGGTCTTGCCCTGCCACAGCTCCGTATTGAACAAATCTTGCATCCGGTCTCCCCGTCATTCTTTGCCGGCCCCAAAGAGCCCATCCATCTTGCGCGCCAGTTTCGCATCAAGCGAGCTTAGCCCGTCCACGTCATGCGTGATCAGCGTCACCTTCACGCGGTTGTAGACGTTATTCCATTCGGGGTGGTGATTCCATTTTTCAGCCCAAATGGCCACCCGTGTCATCCAGCCGAATGCATCTGCAAAATCCTTGAACTTAAAGGTCTTATGAATGGCATCGCGCCCCTCGACGGCCTCCCAGCCGGTGTCGAACAGGGGTTGCAAAAGGGTCTTGCGGGTCTCGGGGCTCAATCTCTCGGTCATTCCTGTTCCTCGATCTTGGTTTTCTTGAAGGGGCCGTAGTCGGTCAGCACGCTGATCTCCTCGTCCACGGCCTCGGCTTCGGCTTGCAGATATTCCCCCACGGCTGCGGCAAAGCCCGGATCGCGCATCCAGTGCAGCGACCATGTGGGGGTTGGCAGATAGCCACGCGCCAGCTTGTGTTCGCCCTGCGCGCCAGCCTCGACCCGGCAAAGGCCGTGGGCGATGGCGAAGTCCATGGCCTGATAGTAGCACAGTTCGAAATGCAAAAACGGGTGGTGTTCGGTGCAGCCCCAATAGCGGCCATAGAGCGTGTCGGCCCCAATGAAGTTCAGCGCCCCTGCGACCCAACGTCCGTCACGCTCCGCCAACACCAGTGCGATGTCGTCGCGCAGGTCTTCTTGCGCGTGGTCAAAGAAGGCGCGTGTGAGATAGGGCGAGCCCCATTTCCGCGCGCCGGTGTCTTGGTAGAACTGCCAAAAGGCGTCCCAATGCTCCGGTTCGATCTGGTCGCCGGTAAAGGTCTGGATGCGGCCGCCGAAATCCTTCGCCTGTGCGCGTTCCTTGCGGATGTTTTTGCGTTTGCGCGACGACAGGCTGGCGAGGAAACCGTCGAAATCCGCATAGCCCTGATTGCACCAGTGAAATTGCTGGCTTTTGCGGGTCATCAGGCCGAAATCCTGCGCCCGCTCGGCCTCTTCGCCGGTGCAAAAGGTCACATGCAGCGAGGACAGCGTGTTGTTGTCGGTCAGTTGCACTGCGCCCTGCACGAGCGCTGCCATGCCGGCTTCTTCAAAGCCCGGACGTACCAAGAAACGCCGCCCGGTGGCGGGCGTGTGCGGCACGGCGATCTGAAGCTTGGGGTAATAGCGTCCGCCTGCGCGCTCGTAGGCATGAGCCCAGTTGTGGTCGAAGATATATTCGCCCTGACTGTGCGACTTGGCATACATCGGCGCCACGGCGATCACCTGTCCGGCAATGCGGGCGACCAGATACTGCGGTTGCCAGCCGGTGCCGGGACCGACCGAGCCGCTGCGTTCCAGTGCCGACAGAAAGCGGAAAGTTGTGAAAGGGTCACGCGGACGGCTGCCATCGGCCGCTTCGGGGCAAGCACATGCATCCCAGTCCGGTTGGCCAATCTGCGCCAGTTCCGGCACCACCGCGATCTCGATTTCCTGTGGGTTCATGGTATCTTGCCTGCCTTGCGTCCTATGTGTGGCCTGTGCTGCGCGGATCAAGGGCGGTGCGGCAGATAGCCCTCAAAGGTGATGTTCTGCGCCACGTCTCGCGCGGCTTTTTCTTCAGTCGTGCTTTTAACCGTCCAGCATAGCACTGCCGCACCGCCCGCTTTCAATTCTGTCACACGGGCACGGTTCAGGTCGTCGGCCTCATGGCTGATAAAACACGCACCACTGTCGTTATAGTCGGGAATCTCCCGCAGGCGGTCGCAGGTCTTTTGCGGCAAAGGCCAGTCTTCGGCCCGATAAGCGCTGGTGATCAGCCCCCGTGGCACCTGTGGCAGCAACTGCGCGAGGGCGCGCACGGAATGGGGATTGAAGGACATGACGGCCAGCGGCCCGTGGTAGGTGCTCAGCGACCTTGCGGCAGCGGCCTCCAATTCACCCACATTCGGCCCCATGCCGCCGTCCTGATCCTTGAGCTCAATCAACAACGGCACCTGACCAGCAACAAGGTCGAGCACCTCTGACAATGTCGGTATCGTTTCGGTCCCGCCATTTAGGGCAATAGCGGAAAGGTCTGCTGCTTTGCGCAGCCGGATCGCGCCGCGCTCTTTGGTAAGCCGATCAAGCGCATAGTCGTGGAACACCATTGCATGACCGTCTGCGCTCAGTTGCAGATCAATCTCAATACCATAGCCTGCTGCAATCGCCGCGCGGATTGCCGCGCGGCTGTTTTCGGGCCGCCCTGCCAAGACGTCATGCAGAGCGCGATGCGCCAGCGGGATCTTTAGAAAAGCGGCCGGGAGAGTCATTCGATTTCGAAGATACCTTCGATCTCGACCGCGACACCCAAGGGCAGGGCGGCAGCCGAAACCGCAGAGCGGGCATGGCGGCCCACATCGCCTAGGGCTTCGACCATAAAGTCGGAAGCCCCGTTGATAACCTTGGGCTGGTCTTTGAATTCAGCCGTAGAGTTAACGAAGCCTGTCAGCTTTACCACCCGCTTCAAACGATCCAGATCGCCATCGCAAGCGGCTCGCACCTGCGCCAGCAGGCTCAGCGCACAGGTCTTTGCGGCGGCAGCACCTGCGTCAACGTCCATGTTTTCGCCCAGCCGACCGGTGATAAGCCCATCCTGCCCATTGGAAATTTGGCCCGAGACATAAACCGTGTTGCCGGTAATCACGAAGGGCACGTAATTCGCGGCGGGGGCAGGTGCTTCGGGCAGGGTGATGCCAAGTTCAGCGAGGCGGGCGGTCAGGGACATGAGGTCATTCCTTTGGCTTCAAACAATGCCGCGACGCTAGCCGCACCGCACGGCAAGGAAAAGCCCCCAGAGCCATGCCATTAACTTTCCCGGAATGCGCGGGCGAAGTAATCGGCCATCGGTTTAAGTAGATAGGCCATAGGAGAGCGCTCGCCGGTGCGGATGAAGGCCTCAACCGGCATGCCGGGCAAAAGGATCGTGCCCTCGGCCAGTTTCTCTGTCTCACCGGGGTTCAGGGCGATCTCGGCCCGGTAATAGGGCTGGCCCGTCGCCTCATCCTCAATCGCATCGGCAGAGACTTGCAGCACACGGCCCACCAATTCGGGCGTGGTGCGTTGGTTCAGCGCCGAGAGCCGCAAGTTCACGTCCTGCCCCACGGCCACTTGATCCACGTGAATCGTTTGCACCCGTGCGGCAATCACCAGCGGGCGGTCTTGGGGGACGAGATACATCAGCGGCTCTGCCGCCCGCACGACCGAGCGCGGAGTTTGCACCTGCATCGCATAGATCACCCCCGATACCGGGGCGCGGATATCAAGGCGGTCGATCTCGGCCCGCAGGGCGCGGCGTTGTTCGGCCAGTTCCAATTCGCGGTAACGCAGATCACGCAGCCGGGTGATGGCTTCTTCGCGCCCAGCTGAGCCAAGCTTGAGCCGTTCAATGTCAATCTCGGTGACGCGCTCTTGCAGCTGCGCCTTTTGCGCCGACAATTCGCCGATCTGGCCGCGCAACCGCGCCTGTTCACGCTGCAAGGTCAAAACAGCAGTGGCTTGCGTCAGCCCCCGATCAAGCAAGGATTGCTGGTTGCCAAGTTCTTCTTCGATCAGTTCCAATTGCCGAGCAAGGGCCGTTTCCTGCGACGCCACGCCTTCGATCTGCGCGCCGATTTGTAGGCTGCGTTTGGCCAACTGATCCAATTCCTGCGCGACAGAGACGCGGCGAGCTTCAAACAGGTTCCGCTGTCCGGACATAAGCTCTTGGGTATCGGCATTGGCCACCCCGGCTGCGATCAGTTCTTCGTCAAAGGCAATATCTTCCGCTTCATCCCGCTGCGCCTCCAGCCTGCCGCGGCGGGCCATAAGTTCGAAAAGCTGACCCTCGACAATCGCCAATTGCGACGCAAGCTGATCCGCATCCAGCCGCAAGAGCGTTTCTCCAGCCTTAACGGTATCACCCTCATCGACAAGGATTTCAGCAACCACGCCACCGGTTTCATGCTGCACGATCTGGCGGTTGCGGTCGACCTCAATCCGGCCCGAAGCGACGACAGCGCCAGCGATCTGGCTGGTCACGGCCCATGTGCCAAAACCACCGAAAAGTGCCAGCAAGCCGACAAACCCCAAAACCAGCGGCTGCGTTGCGGACCATTGCTTGCTTGTGTCTTTGGTCATGTCACCCCGCCCGCATTCGCCGGAGATTGCTGTATCTCACGGTGGTTCTGCACCATTCCGGCCAGCACTTCGTCCTTGGGGCCAAAGGCCATGCGCATGCCGCCATCAAGCACCAGCAACATGTCACATTCCTGTATAGCGGCGGGGCGGTGGGCCATGATCAGCACCGAACGCCCACTGGCCTTCATCTGCCGGATCGCGTGGTTCAGGGCTTGGCTGCCGACGTTGTCGAGGTTCGAGTTCGGCTCGTCGAGCACCACGATCACCGGGTCATCATAGAGCGCGCGCGCCAGCCCAATCCGCTGCATCTGCCCGCCCGAAAGCCGGACCTGACCCGCGCGGATCTGGGTGTCATAGCCCTGTGGCAGTTCCAAGATCATATCATGCGCGGCGGCCATCTGTGCGGCTTTCACCACCTTTGCGTCATCCGGATTGGGCGACAGACGTGCGATGTTTTCGGCGATCGTGCCGTCAAACAGCTGCACCCTTTGCGGCAGATAACCAATGTGACGGCCTAATGTTTCGGTCCCATAATGCTCAAGCGCCGCGCCATCGAGCCGGACAGAGCCACCCGCAGGCGGCCAAACGCCGGTGAGAGTGCGCGCCAGTGTTGATTTCCCTGCGCCAGAGGGGCCGATCACCCCGACGGCTTGACCGGGTTCAACTTTGAACGAAATGGATTTTAGCGCCGCTTGCTTTTCACCCGGGGCAACAACTGTCAGCCCCTTTGCCGTCAGCCGCGCCTTGGGTTGGGGCAGGGTCGTGCGCTCAGGCTCGATGCCCACCGCGCCCAAAAGCACCGCGAGATTTGCCCAGCCGAGCCTTCCTCGCTGCACCACAGGCCATTGGTTCAACGCCAGTTCCACCGGCGCAAGCGCCCGACCCAAGAGAATCGATCCGGCGATCATCGCACCGGGTGTCATCTGGTTTTGCAGCACCAACCAAGCGCCAAGGCCAAGCATCGCTGATTGCAAAAACAGCCGCAGCGTTTTGGTCATGGCGGTGAAGGTGCCGCCGACATCGGTGGCCCGAACCTGCTGTTCCAAAGCACGCCCGCGGGCCTGTTGCCAGCGGGCAAAGGCCGCGTCCCGCATGCCCATCGCCTGCACCATCTCAGCTTCGACACGAATTTGGTCTGACATCGCCCCGGCGGCTTGGCCTGCCACCCCGGCCTGAGCCTGACTTTCGCGCGACAGCAGTTGGTTGGCGACCGTGATCGCCACCAGCACCAGCGCACCACCTACGGCCAGCCAGCCGAGCATCGGGTGGAACAGGAAAATCGCAGCAAAGAAGATCGGGGTCCAAGGGGCGTCAAAGGCGGCCATCAACACGGGCGAGGTCATGAGCCGTTGCACAGCTTCCAGATCGGCCAGACCCGCATTGGTCTTGACGTCGGGCGCGACCGCGGATTTGCGCACCACCGCGTCAAACACCCGCCGGTCGAGATTCGTTTGAAACCGTGCGCCGACGCGGGCCATGATCCGGCCACGGGTGTAATCCAGCAGGCCCATCACCCCATAGAGAAACACCACCAGCACCGACAGCGCGATCAGTGTTTCCTCAGAGCCAGAGCCGAGCACCCTGTCATAGACCTGCAGCATATAAAGTGGCCCGGTGAGCATCAGCAGATTTGCAAAAAGGCTAAACAGCGCCACGGCCCAATAAAGCCCGCGGCTGCGCCTGCGCACCTGACGCAGCTCCGCCGCACCTCTTTTCACCACATCATTCTGCATCGGCACCCTTTGACAGTTTGCGACCCTGACCCGCCGCGCGTGCCTTGCCCCCTTAAAGGCATAGCTGCTTTAACAATCCGTTGCCAATTCTCGTTTTCGCTTAAACGTAAGGCAACGGCTACCTGTCTGTTATATTTGGCGCAGGCCCCCGCGCGCCATTGCCCCCGGCGCTGCTGCCAAAGATATCCCGCAGAACCCGATCAATCACGTTGTCAGCGCCCCCGCCACGGTTGCCACCCGGTTGCGGTTGCACACGAGGTTGGACCTGCGGCTGCGACGGCTCAGGTTGGGCCGCACTCAGGGTGCTGCGCGGTGCCGGTGCTGACATCGGAAGATCTTTAACCGGCAAGCCATCGTGCACACGGCTCATGGTTTCACGCCAAATTTCCGCAGGCAGGCCACCGCCCGTAACCCCGCTTAACGGGGTGTTGTCATCATAGCCCATCCACACCCCGGCGACATAATCCGCAGAGAAGCCGACGAACCACGCGTCCTTGTTGGCCGATGTCGTGCCGGTTTTGCCTGCCAACTGCCGCCCGCCAAATTGAGCGCGCTGGCCGGTCCCTTCAGAGATCACCTTTTCCATCATATAGACCAGCTGGCGCGCGGCCTCTTCTTGAATAACCCGTTCGTTGATACCGCCGCCGGTGCCCATGAGCGGCTCCGTCTCGCCTAAAAGGCGCAGATCGATCAAGCCGTAGGGCGTTACCGAAGAGCCCCCGTTGAGGATGCCAGCATAGGCGCCTGTCATTTCCAGCAGCGTGCTTTCCGACGCACCAAGGGCAACCGCCGGGCCAGCGGCCAGATCGCTCTTGATGCCAAACTGGGTGGCGACGGTGCTGACCGTTTCGCGGCCCACGCTCTCAGAAACTTTGACCGCTGGGATGTTCAGCGAATTTTTCAGCGCATCGGTCATGGTGACCGGCCCTTTGAAGTTCTTGGTGTAGTTCTTGGGGCACCATTCGCCAGAGCCGGGAATGTTCAGGCAATAGGGTTCGTCGACGATGATGTCATTGGGCGAATAACCAAGGTCGAGCGCCGCCGCATAGACAAAGGGTTTGAACGCCGACCCGGTCTGGCGCATGGCTTGTGTGGCCCGGTTGAACGCGCCGGCCACTTTGGTTTTGCGACCGCCCACCAAGGCGCGCACAGCGCCGTCAGCCGACATCACGACAATTGCGGCCTGCGCCTTTGAGCCGGATTTGACCTTGTTCTCGAAAATCCATTTCAGCCCGTCTTCTGCCGCGCGCTGAATGCGCTGGTCGAGGGTTGTCTTGATGATGACATCCTCGGTCGTTTTGCGGGTGAAAAATTCGGGTCCGGCGGACATCACCCAGTCGGCAAAATACCCGCCTGCTTCGGCTTCGGCGGCTTCTGACAGTTGCGCGGGTTTGGCGATTGCCTCGTCGGCCTGCGCGGCGGTGAGATAGCCCTGATCTTGCATCAAGCGGATCACGGTGGCCGCACGGCTTTGGGAACGGTCAAGATTGTTGGTAGGTGACAGCGTGGTTGGCGCGGTCAGCAGACCGGCCAGCATGGCACCTTCGGAGGGCGATAGGGACGCGGCCGGTTTGCCGAAGAAACGCTGCGCTGCGGCTTCCGCACCATAGGCACCGCCGCCCATATAGGCGCGGTTGAGGTAGACCGAAAGAATGTCGTTCTTGGAGTATTTTAACTCCATCGCAATGGCAAAGAGCGCCTCTTTCGCCTTGCGCCCCAGCGAGGAGCGGCGGCATTCGGCCTCATATTCTTTTTCGCTGATGCCAGAACTTGGGTCGTAGGGCTCGCCTAGACAAAGCAGCTTGGCCGTCTGTTGCGTGATGGTCGAACCACCGTGCCCTTGCAAGGGGCCGCGCCCTTCGCTGACGTTGATGCGCACGGCCGAGGCGATCCCGCGCGGGCTGACGCCAAAGTGGTTGTAGAAACGTTTGTCCTCGGTCGCGATCACTGCGTTTTTGAGGTGCTTAGAGACTGAATCAGCCGTGACGACACCGCCGAACTGATCGCCGCGCCAGGCAAAGACCTCGCCCTCACGGTCCAGCATGGTGACAGAGCCGCGCGCGCGACCGTCAAGCAGCTGCTCCAGCGGGGGGATGGTGGTGTAGGTATAACCAACGGCCAAGGCGAGCATGAGAAACGCCACCGCTGTGAGCCGCCAAGTGATCGTCCAGATCAAACCCCAGAACCAGCGTGCTATCCGGGAAAGAAAGCCTAAGACGCCGCCCCGCCGGGGCCGTCTGCTGCGGCTTGTCTTGCGTCGGGCGGGGGCGGGCTTGCGCGCTTGAGGCTTGGCCTTTGCTTTCACTTTGGCTTTTGGCTTACCTGTATGGCGCTTGTCGGCCACCAAGGGACGTTTGCGCTTGGATTTGTCATTCATAACTTTAGCTGCCCGGCCTGATTTTTCGCCACTCTAAACTGCCAGTGACCTATTGTTTAGCGCCTCAAAGTGCAATCGGCGTCTAATGTCTGATTATTTTTCAGGCGCATTTACGTCATTGCCCGTTTTTTAGGCGCGACTGCTCCGCCAAAAGCATCAATCGCACCGCCAAGCCTGTCCAAGGTCATCGTGATTACGTTTTCTCATAGGCGCGTCGACCATCCGTCGCACCAATTCGCCTTTTACGATCTGCATATAGGACACGATCCGATGAAACCCAGTTTGACCCTCCCCTTTGCCGCGGGGCTGAGCGTGCTGCCCGGCCTTGCGTTTGCGCAAGATGTCGAGTTTGCCACGCTGGCCGACACGACCTTTATCTTCAACACCCTGCTGTTCTTAATCGGGGGGTTCCTCGTCTTTTGGATGGCCGCCGGTTTTGCCATGCTCGAAGCAGGTATGGTTCGCTCTAAAAACGTGACCACGCAGTTGACCAAAAACATGGGCCTGTTTGCGATTGCGGCGGTTATGTATTGGCTGATTGGCTACAATGTCATGTACCCCGGCGACGGCAACTGGATCATCGAAGGCGTCTTTGGCACCATCGGCACCAAGGACATCAAGTCCGAGATTGACGCCGGCGGATATTCCAACGCATCCGACTTCTTCTTTCAGTTGATGTTCTGCGCTACCACCGCTTCTATCGTGTCTGGCGCTCTGGCTGAACGGATCAAACTCTGGCCCTTCCTGATCTTCGTGGTGGTTTTGACAGGCCTGATCTACCCAATTGGCGCATCTTGGCAGTGGGGCGGCGGCTTTCTCTCGGCGATGGGCTTTAGCGACTTTGCGGGCTCGACGCTTGTGCATGCCGCAGGGGGCTTTGCTGCGCTGGCCGGGGCAATCGTTCTTGGGCCGCGTCTGGGTAAATACAGCAAGGACGGTCGCGTTGTACCAATGCCGGGCTCTAACCTTGCTCTGGCCACTCTGGGGACGTTTATCCTCTGGATGGGGTGGTTTGGCTTTAACGGGGCTTCGCAGCTGGCGATGGGCACCATCGAAGATGTCGATGCCGTGGCCCAGATCTTTGCCAATACCAACATGGCCGCAGCCGCAGGCGCAGTGGCCGCGCTGATCCTGACGCAGGTGCTTTACAAGAAAGTCGACCTGACGATGGTGTTGAACGGCGCTCTCGCAGGGCTTGTTTCGATCACCGCCGGGCCGCTGGACCCGACATTGTTCGGCGCGCTGTGGATTGGCGCCGTGGGTGGTGTGATCGTGGTCTTTGCCGTGCCGATGCTCGACAAGTTCAAGATCGATGACGTGGTGGGCGCGATCCCTGTTCACCTCATCGCGGGCTTCTGGGGCACGCTTGTTGTGCCAGTCTACACCGATGGCACGTCCTTCATCACGCAGATCATCGGCTTTGGCGCTGTGGGCATCTTTGTCTTTGTCGTCAGCATGGTTGTCTGGGGGATCATGAAGGCCACAACCGGAATCCGGGTAAGCGAAGAAGCCGAGATCACCGGGCTGGACATGTCCGAACTGGGAATGGAAGCCTACCCAGAGTTCGCTAAGGGTTGAGCGACAGACCGCCCGACCCCAAGGGGGCGGGCGGTTTTGCCTTACGCCACAAGCGGTAGGGCAATCGTAAAGGTGGTGCCCACGCCCGGGGCGCTGACATAGCGGATGCTGCCACCGTGACGGTCCATGATCTGGCGTGAAATATGCATGCCTAAGCCGCTGCCATAGGCGGTTTTCGTGTCAGAGCCGTCTAGCTGCGAGAAGGGGGCGAAGACTTTGTTCTCCGAATCCGGGGGAATGCCACAGCCTGAATCAGCAACGGTGATAACAGCCTTGCCAGCCTCACGGCTGAGCGCCACATCGACAGATCCCCCCGGCGCCGAAAATTTGACAGCGTTCGACAATACATTGCCCAACACCTGCCCGAGCCTGTCGCGATCCGCGCGCACCATAAGCCGTTCATTCACGCGGTGGCAGCCAAAGCGGATATGTTTATCTGGACGGATGCTTTCTGCATTTGCGGTGGCGTCAGAGACCAGCCCGCCCAAATCACATTCAATAAATTCCATGCTGAACTCGCCAGTGCTCAGGCTTTGGGTGTCGATGAGGTCATTCACCAGTTTTGTCAGTGTCGCGACATTGGTTGTAGCGCGGGTCATCAAATGATCCCGCTGGGCTTCTTTTAAACGCGAGCCGCCGCGCGCCATAAGCCCAAGGGAGCCGTTGATCACGGTCAGCGGCGTGCGCAACTCATGGCTGACGGTGGCAAGAAACTGGGTCTGCATCTGCTCGGCAGCGATGGCCTTTTGCGCTGCGATTTTTTGGATCGTGACATCCAATAGCGCCACCGCCCATCCCAGCCGCTTTCGCCCGTCACCCAAAGAGATGACATGCGCCCGCACCGCGAAATGGCGTTTGCCCAACTGAATATCCGTGACATCGGGGAGCGCATTATGCCGAACCAGATGGCCGAGCACCTGCCCCAATTCGCCCTGATCAAGGAGATTGTCCGCGCGGATGTCGCCCTCGTTTACAAGATCCGCCGCTGCCGGATTGGTCTCAATCGGACGGCCGCGCGGGTCGAGCACGAAGATCGGGTCGGTAGAATTGTAAAACAGTAACTCGCGGGCGATGGCTTTGACGTCTACCCAGCGATTGTCGGCAATNAGCCANGCCACCAAGATAAGCGACAAGGCAAAGGAAAACGGCGTTGGGTCCGTCCCGAACAGCCGGTAGCCGCCCACGATATAAGACAGGTTAGCCGTGACCGGGATAAGCGTTCCTGCAAACAGCTTGAGGAAGAAGCTTTGCACCGCCGGATTGGCCTTTTGCAAAGCGCGCCCTGTGATCACGATTGCGGACATAATCACGAAATAGAGGTAGCTGATGGCCGCATAAAAGAGCGGTCCATGATCAAAATAGACGTAAGGATTCTCGGTATCGGTGATCAGCCGCGTCTCGGGCCCGTAAAAGGATTGATGCCAGCCCGTGGTCGCGGCGGCCAGCGTGATAATCGCCGGCGCAAAATACACGGTAAGCAAAACCACAGGGCGCGGCACCTTGGCGCCGAATGCATATTCGTAAAGGAAAAAGGCCCAGAAGGTTGGCAGCAAGACGATCCCAACCCAAGCTGCTTTGCCCAGTATCAAAGAACATTCGACCGACTGCGTTGATTGCTCTAGCCCTACAGAGAGCAACCACCAGACCATTGCGAAGTTTGACAGTAAATACCAGTCTTTGCCCGGCGTGTCGCTTTTGATGCGCACCCAGAGTCCCAGAACCGCGACAAGCAGGATGGTCACCAAAACCAATTGGACCGCGGGGATGGATGCATCCAAAATGACGCATGGGGTGCTTGAGCTAAAAATGACTGCTGCCCTTAAATATTCTTTGTTTACGTGAAATTAACTGATCACGAATTTTGGACCAAGTTCTGTTTCGAGTTGGTCGTAAACAAGGCAATATCAGGGCTGTAGCATGGGGATCATGTTACAAAAAAACGTACGGCCCCGGACGGCGTGACCGTCCGGGGCGTTTTATTAGATTCCGACGTCGATGATCGCGCGGGCGAGGATCGGCACGCTATCGCTGTTAAGCCCCGCGATGTTCATGCGGCTGTCGCCCACCATATAAATGCCATGCTTGTCCCGCAGCGCATCAACCTTATCCGGCGTGGTGCCAAGACGCGAGAACATGCCGCGGTGCTGTGCCAGAAAGCCAAAGCGGTCAGAGCCGGACAGTTTCTGCAATTCGCCCGCCAGTTGCTCGCGCAGCCCCAGCATAGCGTTGCGCACGTCTTCCAGCTCCGCCATCCAGTCAGCTTTGAGGTCAGCGTCGTTCAGAATGGTCGAGACGATCCGCGCACCATGATCCGGCGGGAAGCTGTAGTTCTGGCGGTTGAGGAAGGCCAGCGTGGCTTGGTTCAGCCCTTGAGCCGCTTCTGACGCGACCATCATCAGGATGCCGGTCCGCTCGCGGTAGATGCCAAAGTTCTTGGAGCAGCTCGCTGCAATCAGGCATTCCGGCACCGAAGACGCTACTTTGCGCGTGGCGGCAGCATCGGCTTCGAGCCCGTCACCAAAGCCCTGATAGGCGATGTCGATCATCGGCACGGCACCCGTGCTTTGCAGCACTTCGATCACCGCGTCCCATTCGGCGCTGTTGAGGTTCGCGCCCGTCGGGTTGTGGCAGCAACCGTGCAGCAGGACCACATCACCCTTCTTGGCGGTCTTGAGGTCTTCGATCATGCCGTCAAAGTTCACGCCGCCGGTCTCGCTGTCGAAATAGCGGTAGTTCACCACTTCCATGCCCAGATAGGACAGGATCGACAGGTGGTTTGGCCATGTCGGGTCGGACACAAAGACCCGCGCCTCGGGGTTGGCCATGCGTACCAGTTCAAAGGCCTGACGCACCGCACCGGTCCCGCCGGGGGTCGCCGCTGCGGCGACGGAACCGCGCGGCACGGCGTCCCCCAGCACAAGGGCGGCCATCGCATTGGTATAAGCTGGATCGCCAGCCAGCCCGGTATAAACCTTCGTGTCTTGGCTTTCCCAGATGCGCTGCTCGGCCGCTTTGACTGCGCGCATGATCGGGGTGTTGCCGCTGGCGTCTTTGTAGACACCGACGCCGAGGTCGATTTTCGTCTCGCGCGGGTCTTCACGGTAGGCCTGCACAAGGGCGAGGATCTTGTCAGCGGGCTGGGCCTTGAGCGTCTCGAACATGGGGTTCTCCGGTTGAATGTATCTAAAAGAGTTAGGCCGGGCCGGTGGCCACGGGCACGGTGGGGAACGCGCCCCATTCGGTCCATGACCCGTCATAAAGCGACCACTTGCGGTGGCCCATCCGCTCAAGCGCCAGCGCCAAAACGGCAGCGGTGATGCCCGAGCCGCAGGAGGTGATGACCGGTTTGGCGAGGTCAATGCCAGCGGCCTCAAAGATAGCGCGGGTATGCTCGGGGGTCTTCAAGGTTTTGTCGTCGTTCAACAGATCGGTGAACGGCACATTGCGCGCCCCGGGAATATGGCCTGCGCGCAGACCCTCGCGCGGCTCTGGTGCATCGCCGCGAAAGCGCACAGCGGCGCGGGCGTCGACGATTTGCGGATCGCCCAGCTTCGAGGCTTGGGCGACTTGCGTGACGTCGCGCACCAGTTGGTTCTGGAAACGCACGGTCATGTGGCGATCGCGGGGGATCGGGGGCATGTCTTCGGTCGGGCGGTCTTCGGCTTGCCATTTCGGCAAACCGCCGTCGAGCACGGCGACGTTTTCCTGCCCCATCAGGCGGAAGAGCCACCAGACCCGTGCGGCCGACATCAGCCCCGCGCCGTCATAGATCACCACCTGATGCCCATCGCCCACGCCCATGGCCCGCAGGCGGGACATGAACTTCTCGATCGGGGGGGCCATATGCGGCAGGTCCGAGCGCGCGTCCGAGATGTCATCAATGCCAAAGAACCGCGCGCCGGGGATATGGGCGGCGTCATACTCGGCCTTCGGGTCGCGCCCGGCGTCGGGCAGGTACCACGAGGCATCGAGGATGCGCAGGTCGGGGTCTTTCAGGTGCTGTGCCAACCAGTCGGTTGAAACCAATGTCTTGGGATCGTCGGCCATTGGGGCCTCCTTCGTCGCGGGCGTTGCCTCTGACTATAACCGGCGGGGGGTACTGGCAAGTGGAAGGGCGGCGGTGAGGGCCGTTGCTTGCCCGTGGGGTGGCGATCCGAACCCCTGTTTAGACCACTTTATGGTTCAAACGTGATGTGCGTTTGTGAGGGAGCACCCAGCCTCGCCAAATCGCCAGCCCGCCGGTACGGGCAGGCGATGCCCCGGCGCCTGCGGCTTAGTTCCGGGTTTGGGTGGAGATTGCGATCGGGGGCGTTATTCCGAGGCGGGACGATGACGGTGTGATTTTGGAGTTAAGGGTCATCGCCTACCCGGGGGCGGGCAGGCGATGGCCCGGCGCCTGCGGCTTGTCCCGGGCCTGCCGCGAGTATCAGCCGTGATCCTTCAGCAACCGCTGCTTTTGCCGCGACCAATCGCGCTTGGCGGCTGTCTCGCGCTTGTCATGCAGCTTCTTACCCTTAGCCACACCAATCTTGATCTTCGCCATGCCCCGATGATTGAAATACATCACCAGCGGCACCAGCGTCATGCCCTTGCGCTGCGTCGCGTTCCACAGGTCCGCCAACTGCTTGCGGCTCACCAGCAACTTGCGGCGGCGGCGTTCTTCATGCTGAAAGGTCTTGGCCTGACGATACGGCGCCACATAGGAGTTCACCAACCACAGCTCACCGTCCTCTACCGCCGCATAGCTCTCGGCAATATTCGCCCCGCCCTCGCGCAGGGATTTGACCTCGGAGCCTTCAAGGATGATGCCGCATTCGATGTCTTCTTCGATGGCGTAATCAAACCGCGCGCGGCGGTTTTCGGCGATCACCTTGTAATTCGGATCGGATTTGGAGCTGGATTTGACCTGTGACATGCCAAAGCATGTAGAGCGCGCCCCGCCCCTGTGCAAGATGCCGCCGTTCAGTCGCCGAGCTTGGCATGCACCTCATCGAGATCAATTTCTCCGACAGGCAGCTTATTCCCTGGATTGTCGAAGTCATATTTGAACAGATCAAAGTCACGCTTGTAGATTTCACGCATCAGATGCATTGACAGATCGTCAAAGTAGTCCTCCACCGGATGCGCGCGCTTGGGGCCATGCCCCTCACTTTCGTTGAACCGTGGGATCGCCGCCAGATCGACCTTATGCGGNGTCTCTACTGCATCGAGCACCTTTTGCATGCCGTCGTTGAACTGTTCCGTCCAGAAGATCTGATCGTACTTCCCGCCGTTGATGATGAAAGTGCTGACATGACCCGAGACCGCAGACCAGTGAATGTCCGGGTCCATCGGCCGCCGCCAGCGGATGGTGTCACGGGCAAAGAGCAGGAACCGCCGGAAACTCGCGATCTGGTCGAACTCCTGTTTGCCGTCATCGCCGCCAACTTCGATTCCGTATTTCTGGACCAGAAGCGGCACCAGATTGCCGCGATAGCGTTTGCCATTGCGCTGAATGCCGCAGATTTTGTCAAAGAAAGATGACAGAACGCGGGTATAGGGGTTCCGCACGCAGGTGAAGGCAAGAGACTTGTTGCGGGTCACATTCTCAGTGATCGGCCCCTGCGAGGCATCAAGCGCCCATTTGTGAATTCCCGCCTGCGCATCATGGATATCCCCGTCGAAAAATGCGCCTTGGTCTGAATAATACATGATCTGACCGATCGTCGAACAGGCGCATTTGGGCACCACGCGGTACACCATGCTTTCACTTTCCGTCATCCATGTTCCGGGAAAACCCATGCTCTTTTAGCCTCCTGCTAGCGCTGACTGTTTTGGGCAACAGTTTGGCGTCGCCGTAAAAAAGCAAAGAAATGCTGTTTATTCAATCTGTCTTCACGAATAACTAGGTAAATGGTCCGGGGTAGTGGGCCAAAGGAAAAGGGCTCTCGGTATCCTGCATGGCTAAAATCGCCTATATTCTGCTGTGCCATAAAGACCCGGATGCCATCATCCGGCAGGCTGAGCGGCTGACGGCGGTGGGCGATTATATGGCGATCCACTTTGACGCCTCATCAGGCCAAGCAGATTTTCAGCGGATCACCAAGGCTCTTGCCGACAACCCCAACGTCACATTCGCACGCAAACGTATCCGATGTGGTTGGGGCGAATGGTCTCTCGTGCAGGCAACCTTGCACGCCCTGCGCGCGGCGGCCGAAGATTTCCCCCGGGCCACGCATTTTTACATGCTGTCAGGCGATTGCATGGCCATCAAGTCGGCAGAATACGCACATCAGTTTCTGGATGAGAACGACAGCGATTTCATTGAAAGCGTCGATTACTTTAACAGTGACTGGATCAAGACCGGCTGGAAAGAAGAGCGGCTGATCTACCGCCACTGGTTCAACGAGCGCACACAGCGAAAGCTGTTCTATGCGATGTTCAATGTCCAGAAACGCCTTGGCCTCACCCGCGACATTCCCGGCGATCTCCAGATTCACATCGGCAGCCAATGGTGGTGTCTGCGCCGCCGAACCGTCGAATGGTTGCTCGATTTTGTTCAACAGCGCCGGGATGTCCTGCGTTTCTTCCGCACGACTTGGATCCCGGATGAAACATTTTTCCAAACGCTGGTACGCCACCTTGTGCCTGAGGCGGAGATCGAAAACCGCAGTCTCACCTTTCTGATGTTCACCGATTACGGTATGCCGGTCACGTTCTACAACGATCACTATGACCTGTTGCTGAGCCAGAACTACCTGTTCGCCCGCAAGATCAGCTCCGAGGCGAAAGACCTCAAGCGGCGGCTTGGTCTGCTCTATGCGGCGCGAGGCGTGCCGTTTCAAATCAGCAACGAAGGCCGTAGCCTGTTCGAGTTCTTGACCGGACGCGGCCGCATCGGGCGTCGCTTTGCCACCCGTTTTTGGGAGACCGAGGCGACATTGGGCCGCGAGCGTGAGTTGCTCATCGTGATCTGCAAAAAATGGGACGTGGCCAAACGGGTGCTTGAGCGCATTCGGCAGGTTACCAATGTGCCAGCCATCGAATTTCTGTTCAACGAAGAGAATACGCCGCTGCCCGACCTTGGCGGTATCCAAACCACGCTGGAAAAACGAACCCGTCATCGCCGCGCATTGATGCGGATGCTGTTTGATTACTACGAAACCGACCGGCTGATCGTCTGCATGGACCCCGCGAACCTCGATCTGCTGCATGACTTTGCCTCGGACCGCTCAATCACCCGGATGCTTGAGATCGAATGCCAGCTTTCGGATGACTATTTGACCGGCCATGCCATGCGTTCGGGCCTAGCCGGAGACCAGACGTCGCAAGAAACTCTGACACGGCTTCTGCCCACCATTCGCGGCGATATGTTGCATGAGATCGACCGCATTCGCGACGCGCAGTTTGAGAATTATAATTGCCTGCGTGAAGTGGCGGATGTGGACAGCAATGCCGCCGCACTTGGCCAATTTCTTATGATCCCCGAGGAAAAGGCCCGCGAGATCGCCCAGACGGAGCATCTCTTCGCGGACTGACGCTGCTGCTCATTTCACATGGAACAGCACAGCCTAAACACGGGTTGGGGACACAGAGACCTGCAGCCGCGCGCGGCGCAGGTCAATGCTGTAAAATCATGACAGGAGACACCCCATGCCCTATAAATTCCCCGTCCTCGCCGCCGCCATCTTGATCGCACCCGGCGCGGTGCTGGCGCAGGACGCGCCCACAGCCCAAGCCGAGCGTGTGTCTATGACGCGTGCCATTGAAGCCGCGCAGGCTCAGTTCGACGGTGGCGTGCTAGAGGCCGAGATTGAAACCGAAGACGGGGCGCTGATCTATGAGATCGACATGGTCAAAGGATCGGATGTCTATGAAGTCACGGTCGATTCCCAAAGCGGCGAAGTGTTGTCGCAATCAGAAGAGCGCCTGACGGGTTTTCTAAGCGGCCTGTTTCAAGAAGACGAGCTACAAGCGGCAGGTGAAGCACGAGAAAACCTGATGAAGGCGCTGACCGATCTTGAAGCCGCTGACGGCACCCGCATCGAAGAGCTCTCTCTTGAAGAAGAAGACGGACGCATGATCTATGAGATCGAACTGACAGACGCTTCTGGCGAACGCGAAGTGATGATCGACGCCGCAACCGGCGAAATGGTCGCCGACGAGGACTAAGCGACCTTCACGAATAAACGGTCGGCAATCTTGGGGCTGCCGACCGCATATAAGTTTTCGTTCAGGCTTCGAGGGTGGACAACTTAAGATCAATTACAGCTTGCATACCAGTCGCTTCGAAACGCCGCGTGATCGACCCGCCCAGCGATGACCTCGCAACATCCTGACACATGCGGGTGCCAAAGCCTTCGTTCTTTACATCGTTCGGATCAATGCGACAGCTCTCGTTCCAGTAAATAATCAGACGATCCTCCTGCCGCTCTGCGCGCACTTTGAGACCGCCGTTCCACTGCGCGAAAGCACCATATTTCGCAGCGTTAGTGCCAAGTTCGTAAAGGATCATGGCCAGCGACGTCAGCGCTTCGGGGGCAATGCAAATGCGCTCAACTTCAAAATCCACCTCCCGGTGCGCCGCGAAGGGCGCCACAACGGATCGCACAAGCTGCTCGAGTGAGGTGGGCGACGTCGCCGCGCCCGAAGGGTCCGCCACGGCCAGCCGATGTGCCGATGACAACGCCATCAGTCGGTCGCGCATCACATGTGCCAGTTCCTTGGAAGTCTCGACCTCCCGCGCTGTGACGGAGATTAAACTCCCTGCAACAGCAAAGCAATTACCGACCCTGTGGCGCATTTCGGCCAACAGCAGTCTTTGGCGTTCAGCCGCTTCGATCTGCGCGGTAATGTCGCGNGCGATTTTCGACGCGCCGATNACATCGCCGTTGGAATTGCGCACCGGAGAGATGGTCAGCGAGATTGGCACCGCGCTCCCATCCTTGCGCTGCCGCACCGTTTCAAAGTGTTTGATACGTGCACCACTTCGCAGGCGGGCGATGATGTCGTCTTCTTCATGCCACCGATCTTGGGGAATAAGCATCAGGATCGGTTGGCCAATGGCCTCTTCGGCGGTGTAGCCGAACAGATGTTCCGCCCCGCGATTCCATGTCTGGATAATACCGTCAAGATTCTTGGTGATAACCGCATCATCGGAGCTTTCGATGATTGCCGCCAGATACTCGTTCAGGCTTGCCGTTCTTTCCATCTGCAATTTATGCGCGCCCCCAACCCACGACGTGTCAAATTTCCGACCGCGTTGCTTCGCCCCCAACAACGCCAATCGCTTGCTTAGTTTTCTAGCGGATATGCTATCCGGCTTTTTTCGTTCCGGCAACGTCACAAGGATTCAATATTTCGCTAAAGGGGGCCGAAAAACACAGCGATAACAACTCTAAGGAGAGCATCGCGCCGATCTATTCGACGTTACCGCGACTTGATTTCAGGCAAGAGGTTCGCCGGATCGATTCCGCGCTTTTCAGCACTGTCGAGCACCCCGCGACGCAGGGCTTTGCTGCGGGCCAGCAGGCGGCGAAAGCGGTCTTCGTCGAGAACCAGCAGCGTCGTTGGGGTGATGGCACGTACATCCACACGGCGCGCTTTTTGGGTAAGGATCGCGATCTGCCCAAACATCTCTCCTCGGCCCAAACGCCATGTCTGACCGGCAGCTTCCAGTTCTACCGCGCCAGAAGCGATGAAAAAGACCTGACGCACGGGGTTTTCTTTGCGCAGCACAAATGAGCCGGCATCGACATAGCGGGTGACCAATGACCGGCCCAATCGCCGCAGCGTGCCTTCCTTAAGGTCGGTGAACAGCGGAAACTGCCGAATAAACGCGCCGCGTTGCACCGCGAGATCAAGCCGGGGGCGGTCTTCGGCAGCCATGCGCCGCGCGGTTAGGTCTTGCATCAATGCCGTATGCACTTCGGCCTCAATCAGGCCATCTTCGCGCATGGCGGCATATTCGCGCTCCTCCAGTCGCAGGGCCGTGCGGCGGATGAAACGGCGCTCAAGTTCTTCGGCATAGCCGGGATATTGCAAGCGCAGCCCTTCGAGCGCCGTTGCGACGGCTTCGATCCGTCGGGACAATAGCTCATGCAGCAATTCCGCCACGCGCCGCCCGTGGATGCGCCGGATGCGCCCTTCGATAAAACCGCCGAGATCCCGCAGAATCAGGCGTTGCGACAACAGATGTTCAAAGCGGTTGGCGGTCATGCGCGCCAGCGGGCCGGAAATGCCATAGCGGCCATGCAGCACGGCGGCGGCCCGAAATGTACGCCCGTAGGCCACGCTGCGCCGTGCGGCACGTTGGTAGCCGCTGCGGCCTTGGGTGCGGGCAGCTTCGATCAAGCGGTCCGCATCTGACAGCACCAGATCGGCCATTCGGGCCGAAATCGTACGCTCTCGCACCCGCGCAAGGATCGCTTCACGCTCCTGCCCGGCGAGGGCGATCAGGCCCAATGCAATGCGGTCACGATCCAAAATGTCCGAGGCATCCTCAGCCGCCTTGACCGCGACCTCCAGCCGCTCACCAAAGCGCTTGGCCTCTGATCGTACGATGTTATGGTCAAGGTCGTAATTCTCGGTCGTGCGGGCCACATCTTCGCGCACTGTTTGCAGCGACACGGCGATCACCTGCCGCGACAGGGCGTGGTCAATGGGGGACAGTTGGTCGAGCCCAAGCTTGCCGATAATCCAGCGCAGCGTTGTCCCCTGAACCAGCAAGGTAAAAAGGGTAAAGCCCGTTGCGAGAATGCCCACCAGCCGCTGAATATCTGCGGGCACCCGGGTGCTTTCGGTCACCGCCAGCGCCAGCGCCAGCGTGACCGCTCCGCGCAACCCACCCCAAAGGATTGCCACGCGGTAGGGCCGCTCGACCGTTGGCGACAGGCGCAGCGCACTCAGCAGCGGCATCAGTCCGAAAAGGATCACCGCGCGTGCGAAGATAGCCGCGATAACCACAACGGCGATCAAGAGGAAGTCCGACAGTTGAACCTCCTCCAACAGCCGGGGGATCAACAGGGCGGCGAGGATAAAAATCAGTGCCCCGGCCCAATGCGCCAGCACATCCCACAACTCGCGCAGATTGGTCAGGGACTGCGGTGGCAGCCGCCCCGGTGCTGTCAGGTTCAATGTCAGTCCGGCGGCCACCACAGCGATGACACCCGAGGCGCCAACGCTTTGTTCAGCCACGATATAGGCCAAATAGGGCAGGGCGACCGAAATCGACTGCTGCGCCAATTCGTGACGGCTGAACAACGCCATGACCCAAACCGCGATCCGGGCCCCAAACCAGCCGACCAGAGCGCCGCCCGCGATCAAAACCGGGAACTGCGCCAGCGCAGTGCCCAGTTTAGGGTCTGGAATGCCCAGCATCACAAACCCCATGAACAGACCAAAAAGCGCAATCGCTGCGGCGTCATTCAGCAGGCTTTCACCCTCAATAATCCGCGCCAACCGGCGCGGGGCCGAGATGGATCGGAAGATCGAAACCACAGCCGAGGGGTCGGTGGTCGATACGATGGCGCCGATCAGGAAGCAGGCGGCAATCGGAATGGCACTGACCCAGAACAAAGCATAGCCGATGCTCACCGTCGCCACGACGACAGCCACCACGGCCAGCGTCAGGATCGGCACCCAATCGTCCAGCATCCGCCGAAGGTTCATCCCCAGCGTTGCCTGAAACAACAGCGTCGGCAGAAAGACATAAAGGAAAACGTTGGACCGTATCGGGAGACCCAGAATGGCGGCTGCAATCGGGTTAAGCGCGTCCGTTAGGTCCGTACGCAGCAGAAAAATCGCAGAGACACCAATAAGGATGCCCACCAGCGCGAGGATAACACTAAAGGGCAGGCGCAGACGCGCGGCCAAAGGCTCGGCCACGCCGATGACCACAAAGAGCGACGCAATGACCGTGGTGACAAGAATGATGTCCATTGGCGGCCTAGTCTAAGGTTAAAATAATGCGCAGCCGTGCCTTGCCGGGCGGTTTGTCCCCGTGATTACTTCCGCGCCCGACGTTCTGCGCGCCAGCGGGCAAACCGGCCCCGACGTGCGGCGATATCGTCTTCTAATGCTTCAATGCTCGGGTCCAGCCGCGCCCGGCGGAACCGCCGCCAGCGTACCCAGATTGCATAGATCAACGCGGCAAAGAGTGTCAGGATAATGATGTTGAGAACCGGAATTCCCTTGCCCGCCGCAGGCCCGTCAACCGCGCGCAACGACACCGCGTTGGGGTAGATCGACAAAAGCTCGCTGCGCCAGCCGTAGTGTTTTAGCGCATAATACTGCGGCGCCCCGGTGGTGCTGCGGGCGTCTGCGGCTTCGGCCTGAAGGTTGGCAGTGTCGAACTTGAAATAGGGCGGCCAGCCCCAGCCGGTGTCTTCGTTGCGGTAGACCATGACATCGCCGTCTGCCCGGCGGGTCTGAATGAAAAACACGTCGCGGTTCACCGATTGGCCTGCACGGTCTACAGAAGTGCCAGACCAAAAGATCGAATTGCCGCCGTAGTCGATGCGCTTTTCATAGGTGTCTGTCACACGCACGATGTCAGTCTGCGGCAGAGTATAGTGGAAAAACGCGGCGAGCAGCGCCCAAACGCTGATCCAAAACACCCATTTAACGATTCTCATTCCCGGCCCTTTCCAATGGCTTGCACGGCCGATGACGGGCCTTTGCCCTCTCGACATAGCGTCTTCGCGGCACTGCGGCAAATGCCTACGCCGTTACCGCCATCGCATTTGTCAAAGACTTGGCGCGCTTAGCTGCCAAGCAACGCTTTGGTCAGGTCGCTGTCAGGCTCGGCCAGCGGGTCGATCACATCGAAATGATGTTTGCCCTCGGCCACCACCTGCCGTGCACCCCAGCTGCGGGCGAGGGTCTCCGCCTGCTCAAGAAAGGCAGGCCGCTCATCCGCGCCAACCCAGACCGTCACATCGACCCCATGCGGGGGGGTCATATTGACGGGGCTTTCGGCCTCGGCTTCGGCTTCATCAAGCTGCAAGATGTCGTTCATTTCAGTCTGCAGTAGCGGCAGCAAATCGGCCACCGGCGAGATCGGCACAATCCGCGCGATCCGGTCGCGCACCTCGGCGCCCAAAAGCAGCGGATCGGTCATGCGCGCCACCAGATGCCCGCCCGCCGAATGGCCAGACAGGACAATCGTCCCCTGTGTGCGGTTGGCGATCTCGGCCAAGGCGGCGGCGATCTG
>JGI24723J26617_10001175_pt1 | contig 23708 bp, 23 predicted proteins | sample Cruoilmetagenom6_FD_26617 | JGI IMG/M metagenome (IMG submission 26617)
GAAGAAGCGATAAAATTAGCAACATTGAATGGAGCTGAATATTTAGATATTGAAGCTAAAACAGGAACGATAGAGGTAGGTAAAGAAGCAGATCTGATTCTGCTAGATGGCGATCTCTCAAAAGACATTTCAAACATTAGAAACATGGAATTAGTTTTTAAAAATGGAGTTGGATTTGACTCCAAAAAGATATTTGATTCTGTAAAGGGTAAGGTCGGATTATATTAAACGATTGTAATTAACCCATTATTTAACACNCTAACTTGATAACAGATCACTAGATATATGAACCCCATCCGTTTAGGCATCATAGAAGACGAAGAGTTGATTCAAGAAAGTTTAAAGACCTTTTTTGATTCGGTAACGGAAATTGATTGCCTGCTAATTGCTTCAAGTGTTGAAGATTTCTTGAAACAAATTCAAACGATGGAAGTACTTCCTGATGTATTATTATTAGACATCAACCTCTTAGGAATAACGGGGATTGAGGGAATTCCATTATTGTTACACAAAATGCCAAAGGTGGATATCATTATGCTTACTACTTTTGAAGATAATGACAGCATCTTTAAAGCCTTATGCGCGGGGGCATGTTCTTACTTATCTAAAAGAACACCGCTAAAAAAGATACAAGAAGCCGTAGAGGTTGTAAATAAAGGAGGTTCGTATATGTCACCTTCGATAGCTAGAAAAATTGTAAATCATTATGCACCTAAATCTTCTAGAAAAAGTGTGCTTTCACCACGTGAGAATGATGTTGTAAAGGGTATCGTAGCGGGTAAAAGCTATAAAATGATAGCAGATGATCTTTTTGTTTCCATCAATACCATTCGTACCCACATCAATAATATCTACAAAAGATTAGGTATTAATAGCAAAGCAGAATTAATACGAAGGTCGTATAATAACGTGTAGATTTTCGTCTTGTAGTCTATCAGATAACGAAGACCATTATTAATCTTTAAGCAAGCTAGCTACTTCTGCTGCCAGCCATAACTGTTTATAAGCAATGAATTCTGACAACCTGTCAGCAACTTTGACGTGGCACAATGATTGACTTATAGATATTGTAAAATAAAAACATAAACAACAACATTTATATACAACTACTATGAGTAAAATAATTGGAATCGACCTAGGAACTACCAACTCTTGTGTGGCTGTTATGGAAGGTAGCGAACCAACCGTAATTCCCAATGCAGAAGGTAAAAGAACAACACCTTCTGTAATCGCATTTGTAGATGGTGGTGAAATTAAAGTGGGTGACCCTGCCAAAAGACAAGCAGTGACCAACCCAACAAAGACCATTTCTTCTATTAAACGTTTTATGGGAAACAAGTATTCGGAATCTAAAGCAGAAGCCGAACGCGCAGCATACGATGTAAAAAAAGGAGATAACGACACACCACGTGTAGATATCGACGGGCGTTTATACACGCCTCAAGAATTGAGCGCTATGGTGTTACAGAAAATGAAAAAAACGGCCGAAGATTANTTGGGTCAAGATGTAACTGAAGCAGTAATTACTGTTCCTGCATATTTCAACGATAGCCAAAGACAAGCTACCAAAGAAGCAGGAGAGATCGCTGGATTGAAAGTTCGTAGAATTATCAACGAGCCAACAGCTGCAGCTTTAGCGTATGGATTAGATAAAAAAGGTATTGATCAAAAAATCGTTGTATTTGACTTTGGTGGTGGAACACATGATGTTTCTATCTTAGAGTTAGGTGACGGTGTATTTGAAGTATTGGCTACCGACGGTGATACGCACTTAGGTGGTGATGATGTAGATCAAAAGATTATCAACTGGTTAGCAGATGAATTCAAAAGTGAAAATGACCTAGATCTTCGTAAAGATCCTATGGCATTACAGCGTTTAAAAGAAGCTGCTGAAAAAGCTAAAATTGAATTATCATCTTCTGCTCAAACAGAAATCAATTTACCTTATGTTACGGCAACGGCTTCAGGACCAAAACACTTGGTTAAAACTTTGACCAGAGCAAAATTTGAGCAATTGATCGATGATTTGGTAAAAAGAACGATTGAGCCTTGCCAGACTGCATTAAAAGCAGCAGGTTTAAGCACAAGTGATATTGATGAGATCATTTTAGTAGGTGGTTCAACACGTATTCCTGCGGTACAGGAAGCTGTTGAGAAGTTCTTCGGAAAAGCACCGAGCAANGGAGTAAATCCTGATGAGGTTGTAGCCGTTGGTGCTGCTATCCAAGGAGGTGTATTGAGCGGAGATGTAAAAGATGTTCTTTTATTAGATGTTACACCACTTTCATTAGGTATTGAAACGATGGGAAGTGTAATGACGAAGTTAATTGATGCAAATACAACAATTCCTACAAAGAAAAGTCAGGTGTTTTCAACAGCAGCCGACAATCAGCCTTCGGTAGAGATTCACGTATTGCAAGGGGANCGTCCTATGGCAAATGACAACAAGACAATTGGTCGTTTCCACCTTGACGGAATTCCACCATCACAACGTGGAGTGCCACAGATCGAAGTAACTTTCGATATTGATGCTAACGGTATCATTAAAGTAAGTGCAACCGATAAGGCAACTAATAAAACACAAGACATTCGTATTGAAGCGTCTTCTGGTTTAACCGAAGAGGAAATNCAAAAAATGAAGCAAGAAGCGGAAGCAAATGCTGATGCCGATAAAGCTGCAAAAGAAGCGGTTGATAAGATCAACGAAGCTGATGGAATGATTTTTCAAACGGAAAAGCAACTGAAAGAATTTGGAGACAAGCTAAGTGATGATAAAAAAGCACCTATTGAAGCTGCTTTGGAAGAGTTGAAAAAAGCGTATGAATCAAAAGACGTAGCAACTATTCAACCTGCTTTAGACAAGATCAATGAAGCTTGGAAAGTAGCTTCTGAAGAGATGTACAAAGCACAAGCAGAAGGACAACAAGCTCCTGAAGGACCAGATGTAGATACTGAATCTTCAGATGCTGGTTCTGAAAGCAGCGATGTTGAAGATGTAGATTTTGAAGAAGTAAAGTAAGCAGAACGTTGGTTTTGCGATAGCAAAGCCTTACGTATCGCTTATTCCGACAGCAAAGCTCGTCGGGATCTTTACGGAGCATAAATAATGAACAAAACCCTGCATTAGCGGGGTTTTGTCTTTTGTATGATATGGTTATGTTTTATAAGTCTTTTAATGCGATTTAAAACCTCGTCAGAATTGTTAAAATCATTAAACAACAAAAGCCCAACCGATTGGTTGGGCTTTTATTTTAACCGTTGTGGTTTTTATTTACACGTCGCTTTAATAGCATTCACAATGGCAATATTAGATCGTTCCTCATTCAGAATATCTGCGACCTCACTAGGGCCTTCCCAAGTTACCTTTGTCAAATCTTTACAGGTGTTTCTATCAAGATATGCTACAAGAGATCCGTTACTTCTTCCTCCAAAAGTAAGCGAACCATTCGGNCATCCGCTACCGCCAGAAAAGCTCACGGTTCCTTCAAAGCCATTGATCGTAACACCGCTAAAAATACTTATATCAACATCTAAGTCTCCCTGAATGTGGATTTCACAGCCTTCGTTAGAAGTTAAGGTAACATCTACTTTGATTTTTTTTCTAGAATTATTTGTTGTTACTTCTTGTTGTAAGTCGGCATTTGTTGGTTGTTGAGATTCAATATTATCCTTGCTACAAGCAGACAATAACAATACAAATACAAATAATACGGTGGTTTTGATAAAATTTTTCATGATCAATTATGTTATGGTTTATATATCTAACTGTTACATGAGGTTGTTTTTTGTTACCCATAGAATGGAAATTTTTAAATCAAATTCATTTTTCAATCTAGATGATTGTCCAGCAAGATGTTGATTTGGGCAATAGAATAGCATGATACAGCGCACCTTTTTTGTTGTTGCGATCGTATTCTTTTTTTGTTTTATAGGAATTCAGCAAAATGCGCTATATTGAATTTTGTAATAAAATACAGCTATTATGGATTCAGCTTCAACCCTTATTCTTGCCAGTGCCCTTATCATTATCATGCTCGGAATGGGGTTATCGTTGGAAGCCTTAGATTTTAAGCGAATTTTTCAGCATCCCAAAGCTATTTTTATTGGTTTGATCAATCAATTAATTCTGTTGCCTTTGGTAGGTTTTGGTATTGCAGTGCTTTTTCCAATGCAGCCAGAGATTGCCGTTGGAATTATGATCTTGGCGGCTTGTCCTGGCGGACCCACATCAAATCTCATTAGTTTTATGGCGAAAGCCGATCTAGCGCTGTCGGTTACTTTAACCGCATTCAGCAGTTTGATTACCATACTTACCATACCTTTTATTATCAACTTTGCCTTAACCTATTTTATGGAAGCAGGCACTGTGATCGAACTCAACGTAGTAGAAACCATCGCTCAAATTTTTATTATCGTAGTCATTCCAATTACTATAGGGATGCTTGTAAGGCGTTTCCAGCCCAGTTTCGCTCAGCGTATGGGAAAACCTGTTCGGGTTGCTTCAGGTGTTGTTTTAGCTCTTATAATTGTTGGTTTGGTGATCAAGGAGCGGGCTCACTTTGTTGAATATTTTGCCGATGCCGGTCTGGCTACCTTTTTACTCAATCTAATAAGTATGTTATTGGGATATATGAGTGCGCGAGTTTTTGTATTGTCTCGCAGACAAGCTACTTCCATTGCAATAGAGTCTGGTATACAGAATGGAACTTTAGCGATAACGATCGCTGTCGTTCTATTGGGCAACACGGCTTTTGCCATCCCTGCGGCGGTCTATAGCTTGATCATGTTTATAACAGGCGGCATTGTGGTTTATCTTTCACATAGAAAATAGGAGGGATTAGTGAATATCATAAAAGGGAAGACAACTTCTTTTTCCATGAAAACCGAATGGTTGTATAAAAAAGAACGGCTCCCCATGAAGGAAGCCGCCCAAACCAAATAAATCAATTAGTAATTACACACTAACCAATAATCGGATCACCCGAAGGTGAAATAATAATCTCACTTATTATGAAAACTAATGTTACTACAATAGTATAACTAATGTACGGTGTGTGAAAATACGTTGACGAGTATAGGTGGTGTTACATCGAAAACCATGGTTTTTGGATAGCGTTACTTCAGTTTCTTGTAAAAATAAACGGCTCCCTAAAGGAGCCGTAATTAAACAAATAAAACTCAAAGTATATTAATTCTCATCGTCGCTTGTTTCAATAGCGATCACACTTTTAGCAGACGGTGTAAGTATAGGTTTGTAAAGATCTAAAGAGGATCCAGAATTTCGTAACATTACTTCAGAAAAACGTTCCATTTCCGTAAAATTATTTTCCGCTACCACAAGTTCTCTCAGGCTTCTTGAAGCTACAAGTCCTTCGGGAATAACACCAGTAAGTTCATTGTCGAAAACATTGAGAACGATCAAATTGTTTAAAGAGCCGATACTCATGGGTAGATTGCCACTTAGCTTATTACTACTTAAATGTAATTCTTGAAGTTTTGATAGTTTACCAAGACTAGACGGAATTTCACCCACCAAAAAATTACCATTAAAAGATAAAACCTCTAATTGTGTCATTTTTCCAATACTAGAAGGTATGGTTCCTTTTAAACCGTTAAAGGCGAGCTCTAAAACTTGTAAATGTTCAAGATCTCCTAAAGAAGAAGGTAGCGTTCCATTAATATTGTTGAACAACAGACTTAAACCAGTTACCTTATCTTGCTTCACTGTAACCCCTTGCCAATCAGAAACAGGCGTGTTAATATCCCATGTATTCGTCCATGCTTCACCATTGGTAGCGATGTAAAGATCTAAAAGGGCTTGTTTTTCTTTTGTGCTAACTTGTCCTATCATAGCGACAGAAACCAAAGCAAATGCGAAGTTTAATAGTGTTTTTTTCATCGGGGCTCGTAGAATTTTCGTACAATACAATGTAAATTAAACAAATATTAAGCTATAACGCAAATATTTTCGATGAACTACACTATGTATTGTGTTNCTTTTTTGTTAAACGAAGTAAAAAGGGCTCGTAGACCTCATGGATACCATCAAACACTTCGATCGTTAGCCTATTTCCAAAAAGCGCATTCCCCTTGAGTTGTTCTTCGGTTTTTCGCGCCTCGGTAATGTATTCATCTTTATCTCCATAGAGATATGTAACTTGTGTTTCTTTTGGAAGATGTAGAAATGCTTCCGAAGTCAATTCTGTAGGAATTCCACCAGAGTGTAATACAAGGTGATCACAACTTATTTTCCGACTCGCCAACCAACGTGTAGCGATTGAAACTCCTTGTGAATAACCAAGTACTATAAAATGAACGTCTCGTTTCGGTTTTTCATTTGCCCATACAGCGTCGATATAGGTAAGTACATTTTGCGTTTCACGTTTGGTTTCTTCCTTTGTAAGCCAAGAGGCACCTACATGTTTNAAATTTGTTCCTTGATAGTATTTTGAAGGCGCTTGTGGCGCAATGATAAAATTTTCTTCNGCATTTAGTTTTGCAAAATGCCGAGCAAAGTACCGACTTAAATGGCCCATTCCGTGAAAGACAAGCCAAACATTCTTAGTTTTTTCTGAAAACTGATTAACAGTGGTGTATGTATTTGTACTGATGTAGGATATATCTTTTTCTGAGATCATTTGTCTAATTTTCGGTATTTTTACAAATGTAAAGCAAAGCAATGAAGAACACCAAAGAAGAAATTTTAGCCCAATGTGTCAAGATGTGTGAAAATACACTGATGGAAACTTTAGAGATCNAATTTGTTGATGTTTCTGATGATTCCATTACAGCGCGAATGCCCGTAAATTCAAGAGTACATCAACCCGATGGCGTTCTACATGGCGGAGCATCGGTTGCTTTGGCAGAGAGCGTTGGTAGCGCGGGTGCTTTTTTATTCTTAGATGCCGAAAATATAGCCATTCGCGGTATTGAAATTTCAGCAAACCATGTAAAAAGTGTTCGTGACGGCTTCGTGTATGCTACTGCCAAGATCCTGCATCAAGGACGAACAACACAATTATGGCAAATACGGATCGCCAACGAAGAAGATCAACTCGTGTCTATGGTAAAACTAACTACGCTTACTTTACGTAAATAGGTTTATGACTACTATGCTTTGGAAAGAAAAATTACAGCAAGCCCATAAAAATCAAAACCCTTTTGTTTGTTATTCGGAACCCGACGCCACCACTATTACAGTGTGTATCCAAAAAGATACACAGATGCACACCTTCAAGCAGTTTGATGAACCGGCGTTTGTTTTAGCCCCGTTCCAATCGGATGCCGCTATTTATGGCATTCCCTTATCACAATGCGAATTGACTACAGTGGCGCTTCCTGCTAAAAAGGAAGCTGTTGTTGTTTCCGAAGTAACACAAAACTCAAAATCAAAGCATTCACATATCAAACGCGTAGAAAAAGCGGTAGAAGCCATTGAGAATGGCACAATGCGAAAAGTCGTGATGAGTAGAAAGAAGGTGGTTACCTTGAAAAATTTTTCTTTGGAACAATTGCTAGACGAGCTATTTGGTCGCTACAATGATGCGTTACAGTATGTTTGGTATCACCCTAAAACAGGCCTTTGGTGTGGAGCCACGCCCGAAGTACTTTTGCGAACCGATGAAAACGGTTTCAATACCATGGCGTTAGCGGGCACAAAGGTTTATCACGAAGGTTATGAACCACAATGGAGTAGGAAAGAAATAGAAGAACAGCACATTGTAACCGAAGCAATTCAAGAGCAATTACAAAAGGTAAGTTCGATTTTTAAAATTTCCAAGACCTATAATCGAAGAGCTGGAAAACTAGTACATCTTTGTACCGATATCAAAGGAATTTTAAGAAAAGGGCAACACGATATATTTGAGTTTGCCAATGTGCTGCATCCCACACCCGCTGTTTGCGGAATGCCTACGGAAGTGGCTAAAAATTATATCACCAAGCACGAAGGCTATGATAGAGAATTTTATACAGGCTATTTNGGTATTATTGAGGAAACAAAAACCAAGGCTTCTTTTTTTGTTAATCTTCGTTGTATGAAAATTGAAGGAAATACTGCAACCCTTTTTGTTGGAGGAGGGATCACGTATGAGTCGAATCCAGAGGATGAATGGAAGGAAACGCAAAATAAGTTGCAAACCATGTTACAGGTATTAGAACCCATGCGTTAAAATTTCAGTGCTAGTTCGTACCTTTGCAACGCATGAAATTCTCCAATAAGATTCTTTCTCAAACGGTAACTCAACTCTGCCTGATCAAGGGTATTGATCGTGTCGTTATTTCGCCAGGCTCAAGAAACGCTCCCTTATCAATTGGCTTTACTTCGCATCCTTCATTTTACAATTTTAGTGTTGTAGATGAGCGCTGCGCCGCCTTTTTTGCCTTAGGACTGGCACAGCAATTAGGGCGACCAGTAGCATTGGTTTGTACATCTGGTTCAGCTTTGCTCAATTATTATCCAGCCATTGCTGAAGCCTATTATAGTGATATTCCGCTGGTGATTCTTAGTGCTGATAGGCCTTTAGACTATATTGAAATTGGCGACGGACAAACAATAAAACAAGAAAATGTCTACGCGAATCATATTTTGTATAGCGCAAATACACAAGAAGGAGCAGAGCATCAGGTTTATAATGAAACTGAGATCAATATTGCTTTAAATACTGCGATTGAACTTCGAGGCCCCGTTCATATTAATATTCCTTTTTCTGAACCACTTTATGACACAGTGATCGAGCCGAGTGTTCGTCCGCAACACGTTCCTGCACGAATTCGCTCATTTTCTTCCGAAGCCATTTCAGAAGAAATCGAACCATTTGTAACTCTATGGAATACGGCTGCAAAAAAACTAATTCTTGTTGGTGTGCTACCACCCAATAGCGTTGAACAGCGCTATCTTGAAGCGTTGGCAAAGGATCCTAGTGTTATTGTGATGACTGAAACCACCTCCAATTTGCATCACGNAAAATTCTTTCCCGCCATTGATCAANTGATAGCACCATTGAATGNCGATCAATTGGATGAACTTCGTCCTACCGTATTACTCACTTTTGGAGGCATGATTGTTTCTAAAAAGATCAAAGCCTTGCTTCGTACGTATAAACCAGAGTCACATTGGCATATAGATCCTAAAAAGGCGTATGATACCTATTTTGTTTTAGAGAAACACATTCGTTGCGGGATCAATCAGTTTTTACGGATTTTCACTTCGGAAATANTACCAGTGGCAAGTAGCTATCAAAAAAANTGGCTTGATGTTCGGGACTTTCGATTATCAAAACACCAAGACTATATTAAGCAGATCCCGTTTTCAGATTTTAAAGTGTTCTCAATGCTTTGCGAAGCCCTTCCGAAGTACACAGATGTTCAATTGAGTAATAGCACGGTGATTCGATATGCGCAGTTGTTTGATTTTCATGAATCAAATGCTATTTTTTGCAATCGAGGAACGAGTGGTATCGACGGAAGTATGAGCACTGCGATTGGTGCAGCTGTGGCTTCTGGAAAACCAACCGTTTTTGTTACTGGAGATCTAAGTTTTTTATACGATAGCAATGCTCTTTGGAATAATGCACTTCCCGATAATTTTAAGATAGTACTAATTAATAATGGAGGCGGGGGTATTTTTAGGATTCTTCCGAAGGCGAAAGAAACAGCGCAGTTTGAGACCTTTTTTGAAACGCGACACGGACTCACAGCCAAACACCTTTGCGATATGTATCGAATTCAGTATGCNTCGGCGACAGACGAAGACTCTTTAAACACGGCGCTTATCAATTTATTTCAAGCAAACGACAAGCCGTCATTACTAGAGGTATTTACGCCTTCCGAAGTAAATGATNAAATTCTGCTAGATTACTTTAAATTTATAAAATNATCATTGCGCGAGTACCTCGTTAGCCCAATATGTTGCTTCGGTAAGGTTAGAAAACGTTTGAAATGGTTTTTGGTAGAATTTCTTTTCTAAGGATTCGGCGGTACTTCGTCCAGATGCACTATAACTTACTACGGCGATTCCTTTAAGGTTCGGTATCATCTCAAGATGCCTATAGTCGTTAGGATCTACTGAATACGAGTTAATTCGATGCGATATGTATACGATAGGCTTGGTGCCAATTTTGGTAAGTAATTTTAGCAGAATAAACATTCCAGTCGCAATAGATATGGTAACATTTTCATGTGCTTCCATCATTACAATGGAATTATAAATATAAATCGTTCCTAATTCGGTATCCATTTGGTCTTGTAATACCAATTCGTTGAAAGCATTNGGATTGTTGAGTGTAGCCATATAAAGAATGTAGGTACGTNAAAATACGTTCCTACAAGTTAGAATAAATATTTTAATTATTTTCGATGTATGATCAAAAATATCGACAAAAAACATAGCGTGGTGCTTCTATTTANCTAAAAACNTGTTGTTTAGCGATGTGTTATTTTTATGACGTTTCATGAAATTTTACTAGATACTTGTGATCTACCTGCTTTTTTGAAGCGGCTAAAATTGTATCTTTGTAGCATGATGAAACTAGGGGAATACAATACACTTACCATATTAAGAGAAACAGAGCCTGGTCTGTATTTGGGTGATGCTGAAGAAAATGTTGTTCTGCTTCCACATAAATACAAGCCTGAAACATTTGAAATAGGGGATGAGCTACGTGTTTTTGTCTATCTTGACAATGAAGAACGCCCAATTGCAACTACGCTTGAGCCTTTTGTGACCTTAAATAACTTCGCTTATTTACATTGTAGCGACGTAACCAAATATGGTGCGTTTATGGATTGGGGTTTGGAAAAGCAACTCTTTGTTCCGTTTAAGGAGCAGGCTCGTCCTATGAAATTAGGCAACTGGTATATCGTTTATGTTTATTTGGATGACAAAACAAACCGACTTGTAGGTTCTAGTAAAACCAATAAATACCTTAGTAACGATCAGGTAGATCTTGAGTTATATCAAGAAGTGAATATTTTGGTGACGCATTTAACTGAAAAAGGAGCCAACGTCATTATTGAAGGAAAGTATTTAGGTCTTATCTATATAGAGGATATTTTTGAAGATATTCGTACGGGCGACCGATTAAAAGCCTATGTGAAGAAGATACGTGATGACAATAAGATCGATGTAGTTTTGCAAGCGCCAGGATATCGCAGTATTGAACCCAATGCTAATTTTATTTTAGACGAATTAAAAGCTGCTGGCGGATTTTTAGGATTGCATGACAAAAGTGATCCTGAAATGATCAAGAATGAATTGGGGATGAGTAAAAAGAGTTTTAAGAAAGCAATAGGGACACTTTACCGAGAAAAGCAAATCGTCATTAAAGATGATGGAATTGAGCTAATTTCTTAGCGAGTTATTGTGATGGTTAAAAACCATATTCTTGCAAGAAAGTCTCAGATGCTTGTAGGATCGTATTGGTAAGTTGCGGTTTATCCTTCCACAAAAAACCATGTTCTACGCCCCGTAAAAATATAAGTTCACATATATTACCTGCTTCCTTCATCTTGGTAGCATATAATTTGGCTGTATCCATTGATAGATAGCGATCTTTAGTGCCCACAATAATTATTGTTGGTGGTAAACCATCTTTTATGATATGAAGCGGGGAGAGTTCCAAATAATTTTCTGCAATGGCATGATAACCGTATCCGCCCGGTCCTATATCGAGCAACGGACAATAAAGAATAAGCGCATTGGCTTGCGCGGAAACAGATAGATCATCCGCTATATTGTTAAACGTACTGTTCGCTGCTGAAGTTGCTGCTAAATGCCCCCCAGCAGAAATACCGCTAACCACGATCTTTGAAGGGTCAACATACAGCTGTTCTGCGTGCTTACGAACATAGCGAATTGCAGATTTTGTATCTTTTACAGCCTCCAATGGATTCGTGCCGTGTTCAAACTTTACTCTATAACTGACCAAAAAAGTAATAAAACCTCTGCCCGTAAAATAATTGGCTACCTCTCCTAAGTCATTTTGGTCTCCTTTTTTCCAACCACCGCCATGAAACAATAGCATGGCTGGATAGGTTTCGGTTTCAGTAAAATTCATTGGATAACACGCGTCCATTTCCAATGAAACTCCGTTTATTTCTTTATAAATAATCTGTGTATTTTCTTGAGAAAGCGTAGAAAAGCCTGTAAAAACAAGCATTATGATAATACTAAACGAGTGAAGCTTGAGCATCATTCAAAAATTTCCTGAATGATCCTTTTTAAAGTACCATCATCCCGAACTACTTTAACAACACTATGCCCTCCCTCGTTTATGGGAAACAGTGTTGTTCGTTCATGATTTTTAAGGCGTAACGCATGCTTATTATCTAAGCGGTGTTTCGGACTAAAATAAAGCTCAATAGGTGTTTTAGCCGATGTTCTTGAGGCTAAGAATTTTTGTAGATCAAAGTATTCTGGTCGTTTTCCTTTAAATGCATAGATTCGGCTCATTTGCTTGCGCCAACGACGATCATTATTAAACAATCGATCCCATTTNCCAATAAAAGTTTGAGGTGCAAAAGCAATNACCTTATCAATATTCAAAAGGGTTCCAAAGAGAATAGCCGCGTAGCCGCCCATTGAATTCCCCATAAAGCAAATTCGCTTATAATCGTGCTTAGCAATAGTTTCTTGGAGATAATTGACCAATTTATCTAATGTGTCGATATCNTTATCAACGCCTTTTTGGTACCACGTTTGATTGAAATCGCGAATAAAGATCTTATCGCAATCAATATCTTTTACCGAATTAAAAAACTCAAATACGGGGATGCCAATGCCTTGTTGAATACCTCCAAAAGTAACAAGCAAATTTTTACTTCCGTGGAAATCAGTTAATATTCCTTTTTCCGATTTCTCAATTTCAGCTCTTGTAAGTGTGTTCATAGGTTAGAATTAATATCCACGACCCACGCGATAGTGTGCGCAGCGTGGACAAAGGCCAAACGGCGGACAAGCATCTACAAAATTGAGCCCACGTTGTTCTTTGTATACAATATTGGTGACACCAGAAGATTTATCGGCGCTATAACCGCTATATCCAGTGAAACCATAGGTTTTTGCTTTGATAGGTGTGATTTCCGAAACTACTGCAAAACTGTTTAACTCATTAATTGCAACGGCCATTTCTACAGGTTTTCTATAGTTATTGGTAGTGATCTTAAAAGAAGGTAATTTCTCGTCAACTACAACTGGAGCAGCATCTAATGAGAATCTTGAAATGATTTCCGATTCCTTTTTAAATCCTGAAAAAGCTTCTGAAGCAGGTAATGAATTCTCGTCTATGGTAAAATAGCGTGAATCAAAATCGTACTGTGCAAAACAAAGCAATGGCGCAAAAAAGAAAAGAAATATCCAGTTTTTCATAAATTAATGTCAGCAATAATCATACCCATTATAAATTCAACTTTTTAGCGGTAGCATTGGGAACAGCATCTTTATGGACCGTGATACTAATCGCTTTTAATCGCATATAAGCTTCACTAAAGTAAACATAACCACCATTCGCATTTCTCTTTTCATCAGTTCCCCAACTATTTTTAACCTTATAATACTTCGTGCCGTTTTGGTCATGTAGCATTCCAGTAATGTGCATTANATGATCATCTGTAGTAGTGAAATTTTCAAATTCATCTTGACGATATTGCTGAGTTACTTGCATTTCAGGATAGACACCTTGTAATGCCANTATATTATTTTCTGAATCCTTCGGAATAACAGCAACACCATCTTTGGAAGAAAACGTTTTCTCGCTCACATCACAATCTAATTCTACGGTAAAACCGTTCTCTAACGCATGGTCAACAGCACTGATCATTTCGTCCAGTGGTACATTGTAAAAACTTCCGTAGCTCCAATTGTCGGGAATATTCAGAATAAATTCAGAATAGAAAGGAGCTTGCATAAATGAAGTGATCGTAACATAATTTGCAGGTTCTATTTTGGTCATCTTCCGAAAGCTCTCAGGCGTATATTGTTTTCCACGATAGGTAAATGAATTAACATTTTCACCTAAATACACATCTAAAACGGCCTCCATCGCCTGCCGCCAATTCTTACTCAGCTTTCTTCCAGGGTTGTCTACATAGGTGTTTGCCATGGCGGTAAGCACAGCAACCAACTCTGCGTGGTTATGTGACTCTTCCATGGTTTGTAGTCCGCTAAATGNCTCATTTGGAACGAGACCATAATCGCGNACNGAATTCATNACGTCATGTGCGAGTCCGCCTTCACTAAACTGGGCCTTACCTTGACGCATAACATAGTTTTCAGCTTTCTTCGGGTAGGTGTTTCGCACCGTATACATTTCTGAAAGATCGATCTCGTTTCCTGTAAGTCGGATGATCTCAGACTCTAAAAAAGAGGAAGTAGAGAAACTCCAACACGTCCCTGTGCGACCCTGACTAATAACCGGCGTGGTCTCCAAGTCAATAACAGTATTAAATTTATAGGGTTCTTGCGCCATTACCGATATCGATAAACAGGCTATTCCGAAGAAACAAAGAAGGTTTTTCATGGTATTATTTTATCTTTGAAGTAAAAATAACAATTATGCTTAAACCTGACTGGAAAACAGCAAAAGAATATAGCGATATTACCTATAAAAAGTCGCATAATGTAGCGCGAATAGCGTTTAATAGACCAGACGTGCGTAATGCGTTTCGTCCAAAGACAACATCGGAATTGCTTGATGCCTTTCATGACGCCCAAGAAGACATCAATATTGGTGTTGTTTTACTTTCTGCGGAAGGGCCTTCAAGCAAAGATGGCGTTTATAGCTTCTGTAGTGGTGGCGATCAAAAAGCACGCGGACACCAAGGCTACGTGGGGGAAGATGGTTATCATCGTTTAAATATTTTGGACGTTCAACGCCTCATTCGCTTTATGCCAAAAGCAGTTATTTGTGTAGTTCCAGGTTGGGCAGTTGGCGGCGGACATAGTTTGCACGTTGTGTGTGATATGACTTTGGCGAGTAAAGAACACGCGATCTTTAAACAAACCGACGCCGATGTCACTAGTTTTGATGGCGGCTACGGAAGCGCGTATCTAGCCAAAATGGTAGGGCAGAAACGTGCTCGTGAGATCTTTTTCCTCGGAAGAAATTACAGCGCGCAAGAAGCGTATGATATGGGAATGGTGAACGCGGTTGTACCGCATGCCGAATTAGAACAAACAGCTTTTGATTGGGCACAGGAGGTNTTAGGGAAATCGCCTACTTCCATTAAGATGTTGAAATTTGCCATGAATCTTACCGATGACGGAATGGTTGGACAACAGGTTTTTGCAGGAGAAGCGACCCGATTGGCCTATATGACCGAAGAAGCGAAAGAGGGGAGAGATGCCTTTCTTGAAAAACGCGCCCCTAATTTTGATAAGAAGTGGCTACCCTAGTATAAATAAAAGATCATTTTAACAAAACCCTAGAAATTCATCAATGCCTAATTTAGACTTTATTCGAGCATACATTGAAGATATTGCTCATGTTTCTGATGAGGACTGGGCCTATTTTTCGGCTAAATTATTTAAGCAGGAGTTCCGAAAGAAGACAATAATTTTGAAGGCCGGTACTGTTGAAAATCATATATCTTTTATTGAACAAGGAGTGGTAAGGTTGTATGTTCCTAAAGAATTTAAAGAGAAAGAGATCACATTTGGATTTAGCTTTAAAAATCAGTTTGTAAGTGCATATGATTCCTTTATAACCAGGCAGCCATCTAACTATGAGCTTGAAACTTTAGCAGATACGGTTCTATATCGTATGTCTTATCAAGATCTACAGGAGGTTTATAAAGTAACAAAAATTGGAAATTTAATTGGTCGCTTGGTTGCCGAACGGTTGTTTTATATCAAATCTAAAAGAGAACAATCGTTACTCAACGAAACACCCAAACAACGGTATTTAAATTTGTTTAGTGAGCGCCCTGAGCTGATTCATGTTATCCCGTTAAAGTATGTGAGTTCCTATATTGGAGTTACCCCGCAAGCATTAAGTCGCATTCGAAGACAAATTACTTAATTTAGGTTCATTGTTTGGCGTTGTTATTGCTTCTACCTTTGTAAAAAAAGCAATGACAATACTTATATTTATTATCGTACTGTGGTATGGTGGTTTATTTTTTCAAACCTTCTTTCTTCATAGATACGCAGCTCATCAAACATTTACCATGTCTAAAGTGGTAGAAAAGATTACCTTTATTTTAACTTGGTTTTTTCAAGGCTCAAATTACTTGAGCGCCTATGGTTATGGTGTCATGCACCGAATGCATCACGCATACGCCGATACAGAAAAAGATCCACATTCCCCTAAATACGATCTGAACGTATTTTCGATGATGTGGCGCACTAAGAATATTTATGCCCAGATCAATCAAAAGAAAATTAAAGTAGATGAAAAATTCACTAAAAACGTCCCTCAATGGGAGCGATTTGATGCTTTTGCAAGTTCTTGGATCTCTAGAGTAAGCTGGGGTGTTGGTTATGCAGCGTTCTTTGTAATTTTTGCAACCACATGGTGGGAATGGTTATTTTTACCTGTTGCGCTCTTTATGGCCCCAATTCATGGCGTTATCATCAATTGGTATGCACATATTTATGGGTACGTCAATTTCAAATCTAAAGACACGTCTAAAAACTTATTTCCTTTCGACTTCTTAATGATGGGTGAAGGCTACCACAATAATCACCATAAATATGCAAGCCGTGCTAATTTTGGAGGTATCCGCTGGCATGAAGTTGATGTTACTTATCAAATCATGAAATTCCTAAATCTTATAGGAATAATCAAAATTAAGAGAGTACAACGCATTTCTGCTTAGAATTGCGTAAATAATAGAGTGCCTATTTCTTGATAAGAAATTGTAGCCGAAAGCAGTTTTTTAGTGATCTTTTTTTGAAGGTCTCTAGCCAAAAATCTACGTTTTAAGAGCTACAATTGATCAATTCACGTTGTTTTTCTTCTGAATTTTCATTTTTTTGCCGCTTTGGGATTATCACATTCGCATTTTAGACACTTCCGATAGAGGTATAATATGAATTTGACAAAAACCACTATACTAAATTTTAGATATCTCAATCATTGTCAATTAAATACAGTTTGTCTATGATAGTATAAGTAAATGATAGACTTTAGTTGGTTAAAATTTTAACTATGCGAAATGCTTTTATCAATGGGACTGGATCATATGCCCCAGAAAATATCGTAAAAAACGATTATTTCGAAACCGTTGGNTCATCTGATGAATGGATTTATAAANACTTAGGAATTAGGGAACGTAGAATTTCAACAGGGGAGACTACAAGTGACTTAGCAGCAAAGGCTGGTTTGGAGGCAATTAGTAATGCCAACCTTGTACCAGAGGCTATCGATCTTATTATCGTAGCAACTGCCACGCCAGATAGACCTGCTCCTTCATGTGCGTGTTTTGTTCAGGAAAAAATCAAGGCTAAGAATGCAGTGGCTTTTGATATTTCTGCAGTATGTTCAGGCGCACTTTTTTCTATCTCAACAGCTGTACAGTTTATAAAATCGGGGATGTACAATCATGTTTTAGTAATAGGAGCAGATACCTTTTCTAATATAACCGATTGGACCAGAAGAGATGCGGTCTTTTTTGGCGATGGGGCCGGAGCCATGGTCATTTCAGAAACAAAAGAAGATAAAGGATTTGTTGATTTTTTACTGCATTCAGATGGAACAGGAAAAGATCATTTTACGGTGCTGGCTGGCGGCTCTGCTGAACCAACTTCAGAAGAAACATTAAAGTCAAAACGGCATTTTTTCCAAATGAATGGTCAGGAAGTATTTAAAACAGCGATAGATGTTGTTCCAAAATGCATCAAGAATCTTTTAGACAAGAATAACTATAAGATTGGTGATATTTCGTGCATGCTACCACACCAGCCCAGTATTGGAATCTTAAAGAAAATTGCCGAAAAAATTGAAATGCCTTTCGAAAAGGTAAAAACGAATATGGATCGCTACGCCAATACTTCAGGAGGCACTATTCCAATAATTTTGGATGAAACTAGAAAAAATGGCGAATTCAAAAAAGGCGATATGGTATTATTTGCGGCAGTTGGTGCAGGCTGGACTTGGGGTTCGGCTCTCTACAAATGGTAATCATTTCTTTGATACTATTTATTAATTTAAAAAATAATATATGCTTTCAGAAAAAACCTTTTTAATAACGGGTATTGCAGATAAACACTCACTGGCTATGTATGTAGCAAAAGAAATACTAAAACAAGGTGGACAGGTAATTTGTACTGGTTTGGGAGTGAGTCCATTTCATGACAACTTATCAGCTAAGGCCGAAAATTTTTTAAATAAAAATTTTGCTGATTTTAAAATCGCAGTGCGTTCCGAACTTGGTGATTCCCGCGTAGAGATTCTCGATGTTACTTTAGAAGAAAATATGGACGATCTATCAAAACGCCTAAAGGATGATAACATTAAGCTTCATGGATTATTACATGCTATTGCCATGGATAAAACAATTCGAAATAAAGAAGTAAAGCCTTTACTTCAGGTGACAAAGGAGGAATTTTGTGATACTATGGATGTTTCTGCATATTCATTGATCAGACTAACACACTCTTTGTTTAAATATCAAGTACTCCAACCTGGAAGTTCTATATGTTCGATAAGTTACATTGCCGCTGCGAAAGTAACCTTCCATCCATACCGAAATATGAGCATCGCAAAAGCAGCGTTAGAGCGTATCACTATAGAACTAGCCGACGAGCTAGGAAGATTAAATGGAACCCGTGCCAACGTAGTTCGTTTTTCAACCTATATGGGAAGCAAAGCGGGGAATGCTACATTAACAACCTTAGATGTAGATACAGCGAATAAAATGAGCCCACTTGGCAATGCCTCACCTCAAGATTTAGCACATGAAGTTGTTCATCTTTTTAGACCTAACGGAAGGATCACAGGAGAGATTAGACATGTAGACGGGGGATATCACATCACTGGATGATGACAATGAGAGAGGTCAATGAGTTGCCCATAAGAATTTTATTAAATTTATATAATAGTTTAAAGACTGTTCTTTGTTAAATAAACTATCTGACGCATTTTTAAGTTAAGCAAATATAGAAGCTTTATGAAAAATCTAACAACACTCTTTTTGGTATTGCTTGTTTCCTTTGGGTTATATGGGCAAAATCAAAATATATCAAACGGGAATATTTTTGATGGTGAACCTTATATCATAATGAATCCGAATAACGCTGATCATCTTGTGGTGGCTTGGATGGGCTGGGCTGGTGTAGGTAATAGGATAAAAATTAAGACTAGGGTAAGTTTTGATGGAGGCGGTACATGGAGCGCAGTTGTTGAATTGCCACATGTTGATCCNAGCTATACTTCTGCAGATTGCTCAATGGCTTTCGATTCAAATGGAAACTTATATGTAAGTTATATAGATTCAACTGGAACCGATTCAAGTCCGATTGAAGGGGGTATTTATCTTTGTAAATCGGCTGATGGTGGACTCACATTTGACGCTCCAACTGAAGTTTTAAATATAAATGCCGATCCCCGCGAATTCCTGTGGATAGACCATGGATATCGATAGACCGTTCCCAGACTGCCACAGATGGTTATATTTATATAACGTCAATGAATGCGGCAGGAGCCATGACAGATTACCATCCCTATCTTTCTATCTCAACCGATGGTGGTAATAGCTTTGAATGGAAAGATCTTGATACCCCAGGTTGGCTCTCTGGAAATGCTATTGAAAGACCTATGCCTGCTCCAACGGTTAGTGAATCTGGCGTATTGCATGCAATTTATCCATCTTATGTGGTAAGTCAGAATATATTGCCACAATATATTATAGCATCGTCAAATAATGGTGGTAGTAGTTTTGCCTATAATAGTGTTTTTGCATCATCGACCACTCCAAGTAATGATCCGCTACCAAAATTAGGCTATATACTCCGTTCGAGCCCTGCGAATTCGGCTGTGCTAGCTTTTGTTTATCCCGCAAATGTCAATGCGGATTTAGATATTTTTATTCGTTTAAGCGAAGATGCTGGGGTTTCGTGGTCGGATGCAATTCGCGTTAATGATGATTCCGTAGGAAATGATATTATGCAAGATTTGGTTTGGGCAGATTTTGATACTAACGGTGACTTAGTCGTTAGCTGGCGTGATAGAAGAAATGGAAACGCCAATACTTATGAAACGGCTTCTGAAATATGGGCGGCATTTTTACCGGCAGGATCTGCTGCGTTTGAACCAAATTTTCAGCTTACAAGTGAATTGGTGTTATATAATAATGTACTGGCATCGGCAGGGAATGATTTTATGAGTATTCAATTAGATAACGGAATAATACACGCTACTTGGGGTGATCCACGTGCTGATGTTTTGAATATCTGGTATCAAAGATCACTAACCGATGGAACCATTTTAGGTTTACAGGAAATAGCAATAGAAAATAGAGTAGGAATGATTGCTTACCCAAACCCTACTACAGAGATTGTAAACATTAGTTTACCAAAAGTTAAAGGATATAAATTATATGATTCTGCGGGAAAACTAGTAAAATCGATAAATAATTTAAATGAGCCTACTTATTTTGAGATCAACATGAAAAGGTACAATCCGGGAATATATTTTGTTGAATGTTATGATGAAACGAAAACATATACATCGAAGATCATAAAGGAATAATTGGGTTTTGTGAGGATAATTTCAGTAAAAATAAATCCTGTTATTGTTCATATAAAAGATCAGGACTATCTACTTAATTGAATCAATAGGTTTTTATCCTTTTCAGAATAAAATGGTAAAAGGAATTAAAGAATAATAATGCAATATCATGGGAAAGAAAGTTAATTTTATCATCTTATTTTTAATCGTAGTCATTTGTGTTTTTACAGCAAGCCAATATCAAGAATTGACCTCTGAGATCGACTCTGGAGATACTGCTTGGATGTTGGTAGCTAGTGCATTTGTATTACTTATGACTCCTGGATTATCGTTCTTCTATGGAGGAATGGTCAATAAAAAAAATGTCATATCTACTATGCTTCAGAGCTTTATAGCACTTGGTGTCATTAGTGTACTTTGGGTAATGGTTGGATTTAGTTTGGCATTTGGAGATAGTTTGGGAGGAATTATTGGTAATCCTTTTACCTATTTTGCATTTAATAATGTAGGTTCTGAACCAAATCCTGCTTTTTCTTCTACGATTCCTTTCTTGCTCTTTGCGCTTTTTCAGCTGAAATTTGCCATCATTACACCAGCTTTGATCACTGGTAGTTTCGCTGGACGTGTCCGGTTTAGGAGTTATATATTCTTTATGGTTTTGTTCAGTATTTTTATTTACAGTCCGTTAGCACATATGACATGGCATCCAGATGGTCTATTTAGAAATTGGGGAGTATTAGATTTTGCCGGAGGTACGGTGGTTCACATGTCTGCTGGTATAGCTGCCTTGGCAGGAGCTGTTTTTCTTGGCAAAAGAAATTCTGCTTTTAAACAACCTGCAAATGTGCCATTTGTTATACTAGGTACTGGACTACTTTGGTTTGGATGGTTTGGATTTAATGCCGGGTCGGCTCTGGGAGCAAATTCAGATGCGGTTATTGCATTTGCAAACACAAATATAGCATCAGCAACAGCAATGATCACTTGGGTCTTCTATGAAAGAATGTTAGGACGTAAAATGTCTGCCGTAGGTGCCTGTATAGGTGCCGTGGTCGGACTCGTAGCCATTACTCCTGCAGCTGGCTTTGTCAATATTGGGCAATCTATGTTCATCGGCTTTATAGCCGCCATAATATGTAACTGGGCTATACATTTGAAAAATAAATCAAGTATCGATGATACATTAGATGTATTTCCTAGTCATGGTATAGGAGGCATAGTTGGTATGCTATTAACAGCGGTGTTCGCATCGGGAGTAGGACTCATTTACGGTGAAACCACAACATTTCTCAATCACCTTTTGGCGCTTGTGATTACATTTATATACTGCTTTGGAGTTAGTTATGTACTCTATATGTTAGTAGATAAAATACTAACGATGCGCGTGAGAGAAGATCAGGAGGAGGTAGGATTAGACCTTAGTCAGCATGGCGAAAAAATACAATGACACATTCAAATAGCTTAAAAATCAGTTTAAGTCTATTTAAATGTGTCAAAAAATTGGGTTTAAATTGTATTATGAAATTAGTATCTGCCTAGAATTTAACTTCTGAAACAGAATAAATTTCTGCAAAGGAGGCTATGATAGTACTTGAAAATCTCTTACCGCATTTTCAATTTTAGTTTCGCCTGTTAGTATCTCAAAGGCTTGATTTTTTGCTACTTCGGTATCTAAACTTTTAACCAACGTTCTCGCAACATCCCATCTTGGAATTTCGCCTTGTTCGTTCAGTTTATGGCCTAATTTAATTTTTCCAAGTCCCTCCTGATTGTTGAGAGTACCTGGTCTAACGATACTAAATGTTAATCCGCTAATATCCAAATACTGATCCGCGTTTTGTTTTGCTTGTAAATAGTCTTTTAACTCTCCTTGTGGGTTATCAGCGCCCATCGAACTGAGCATCACAAATTTCTTTACGCGTTCTTTTTTTGAAGCGTCAATCAATCTTTTAGCACCTTCTTGATCTACGTTNATCACATCCTTTCCACCAGATCCGGCGGCAAAAATTACGCGGTCAATTCCTTTTGTAGAATGCGAAACATCTTNTGTTAGATCTCCCANCACCGTTTCCACACCTTGATTCTCAAAATCAGCTTGTTGTGACTTGTTACGAACCATCGCTATCGGTTGATAGTTGGAAGATTGCTTTAATAAATTAATTACTTTCTGTCCGGTGGTGCCTGTCGCACCTGCTACTAATATCTTTTCCATACCTAAAGATAAATAGGACTGCGTTAAATGAATTAGCGCTTAACGAATTTTAACTTCGGAAATCGTCAATTTTAAGAGGCTTTAACAGATAAGAAGCATGGTGTTTTGAACTACATCGGTTCTCCTGAAGCACTTTTAGCTTTTGGCATTGTAGTATTGTACGAAATCTATTAAGGAAACGACACCAAAGCAGCGTTTGGAATATACTATGAGATTAAGCGCGGCTATTTTCTCTAATCAAGTTGTTTTCGTATTTGCCGAATCGTTAATGTACTTCCATCGTGACTCCAGCCTGGAGGTCCAAATATATACTTGAATTTATGATGCCAGTGCTTCGATTTTTTAGTGTCTTCCCAGATATTTCTGTATTCATGCATTAGGATAATATATAAATTGAACGAATTTGGAGGTTTTGAAACCCCGTATTCAATAGACACAGAATCATCCAATTTTTTCCAAGTACCAAAAATCCGATCAAATATATTTAAGAATCCNCCGTGATTCTTATCCATATATTCCAAGTTTCGCGCATGATGCACCTGATGCATGGTATGACTATTTAAAAAACGTTCAAAAAAACCAAGATTCTTAACATATTGCGTGTGTAATTGGAACTGCCAGAGTGCCTCGATGCCCAAACAAACGACTAGCATTTCTGGAGGAAAGCCGATCATAACGATCCAAACATAGAAAAATGGCTTGTAGAAAATAGTAAACCAGCCGTTGCGAACCGCCGTGCCCAAATTGAAATTAGACGAAGAATGATGAACAATATGCGCTGCCCATAATATTCTCACCATATGATTTTGACGATGAAACCAATAATATGT
>JGI24723J26617_10001177_pt1 | contig 23705 bp, 12 predicted proteins | sample Cruoilmetagenom6_FD_26617 | JGI IMG/M metagenome (IMG submission 26617)
CGAATTTTTAGTGTTGGTGTCATCTGTTCATTTTCTACCGTGAAAGCCTCAGGGGCTATTGCAAACCGGCGCACTTTTTCAAGATTAGCCATTGGCGCGTTCACGCGTGATACCGCTTCTGACAGCGCTTTAATAAGGTCTGGGTCTTGATAAATTTCATTAAGGCGCAATGACTTTTTGTTGGCGCGACACCAATCACGAAGCCACTCAGCATCTGGCACTAACAATCCAACCAAATGGGGCCGCTTATCGCCGTAGACTAATGCTTGCGCAATTTCATCTTCTAAAGATAGCAGCCCTTCGATGCGCTGTGGCGAGACATTATCACCCTTGTCGTTGACGATAATATCTTTCTTGCGGTCAGTGATCTCCAAGTATCCGTCCTTGTCGAAACGACCAACATCACCTGTGTGCAGCCAGCCATCAATGATGGTTTTGTTGGTTTCGGCTTCATTGCGCCAGTAGCCCTGCATCATCAGTTCGCCGCGCACTAAAATTTCACCATCTTCAGCGATTTCAACTTCTGTATTTGCAAGCAATTTGCCAACCGTGTGCATACGTGGGTCATGTGGTGGGTTCACTGATATCACAGGCCCGGCCTCGGTTTGTCCGTACCCCTGTAACAGCGGTAGCCCAAGGCTTGCAAAGAACAAACCAACATCGGTTGCAAGCGGTGCGCCGCCCGAGACCAGCGCTTTCATTTTGCCACCAAACTTACCTTGAATTTTTTTCCGAACCGATACATTCAAGAAACGGTTTTGTATGTTTTCTTTAAAAGTCATGGAGCGTGGATCATTGTAGCGTTTAGAACCCAAGTGAATGGCTTGTTGAAAAAGCTGATATTTGAGGCCACCTTCTTTTTCCATTGCGCGAGAAATTTTAGACCGCAACATTTCAAACAAGCGTGGAACCACGACCATAAATGTAGGGCTAACTTCCTCCATGTTGGCGCCGAGCTTATCAATCCCCTCTGCATAGTATATGGATGCGCCAATTGAGATGGGTAAAAACTGTCCAGCAGAGTGCTCGTAGGCGTGTGATAGTGGCAAGAAAGAGAGGAAACGATTGTTGTCTAGCCCAAGCGGTCTAACAACCTCTGCGGCACCTTCACAGTTATGTAGGATGGCGCCGTGAGGCATCATCACGCCTTTTGGTGCGCCGCCAGTACCTGAGGTATAAATTAGACATGCCAAATCACTGCGCCCAACACTAATGTTCGCCCGCGCGGCCGCAACATCACCATCGGCCGCTGCCATTATGTCATCCCATTTATGCAGCGGGCAGTTGATGTTTTGCTCTAGCTGGGGGTCTTCCATCACAATAGCATGCTGCAAGCGGTGTGTTTGGTGTGCGGCCTGAAAAAATGTCTGTGCAAGACTGCGGCTTGAAACGATTGCAAAATTTGCACCACTATCATCAAGAACATGTAAATAATCATTNACNGTATAGGTGGTGTAACTTGGCACGGTGACAGCNCCAGCTGTCATAATAGCCATGTCAGAGATCAACCAGTTTGGGCTNTTCTCGCTGACTAGCATGACGCGGTCACCGGGCTTTACACCAAGCCCCTTAAGTGCTGCGGCAAGTGTCGCAACTTTCACGGCAACCTCGCCCCATGTTTCACCAACAAAAGCACCGTCTTGTTTTTTATATAAAAATGGTTTGCCGCTAAAGCGCGCAGCTTGATCAAAAAACATCTCGACCAAGCTTGGCCATTTTGGAATAGGCATATGATATCTCCCCTAAGCACCCCTCTTAAGCAGGAAATAATCTGACCTAAAAACGGCGCTCTAGCAAGGGGACTGTTGATTATTATTATTTGGGTGTGCGCCGCGTTGCTATAAAAACTTAACATTATTAGTTGGCTTTTGATTAGAGGGAAACCTTCCGCAAAGCAATATTGTTGCGTAATCTGGCTGTGTTGGGTCCCAAAAGATCATAAAATTCATGTTGTGTGTTTCATAAAGTTAAATTTAAAAAACAAGCGGTTATGCTTGCATCCTTTAGTACAATATGACAACAATTCCATATCGTAAATTTGACTGTAGGCCCTTTTAGAGGGGAGGCCCCAGATGACCCAAAATAAACGACCACGAGCAACACCAACAAAAGACAACTTATCGGGTGGCGTAATTGCGTCAGATGAGCGCGCACATGAGCGCCGGCTTCATCTGCGAGCATTTGGCTTTTGGTTCAAGCTAAAAGAAGACCGCCCATGGCCATCTCTTAGAGAGTTTCGCGGCGAAGCAATTAAAGAATTTCGTGCACAGAGCTTTTTGCTAGATGTACATGATCCAGACAATCCTACCATCCTATATGCGGGTGAGGGTTTTAAAGAGCGGTTCGGCGGGCGCCCTGCTAAGGGCACGGCTCTAAAGGCAGCGCCCAAGGGCAGTTTTTTAAAACTGGTCTGTGATGATTATATCGAAGCACTTGAAACCAAATCACCGATAGATTTTGAAGGTGTAGTGCGCGAACCAAATAACGTGCATGTGTCTTACCGCGGTTGTTTCATGCCAATGTCTGATCAAGATGATAACATTGAATATCTCTATGCAGTCGTAAGTTGGCACCAAGCCAGCGAAGGTAACACGCCGATTGGCCTTAAGTCGGGTTCAAGCTCAGCGCTGGCGACCATGCTTGAGGAATGCCAAACCCACGCAAGAAACTTAGGTCAAGTAACGGGCCGCTCAAGGGACACGCTTTACGGTGTATTGGCGAATTGCCTTCGTTTTTTCGAGGCAAGCGAGGCGGCGCCGGAAGAATACGCTGAAATTTTAAGTGGTGCGAAACTTAAAACCCAGGCACGCGCACCCTTCACACCGATATTGAAGCTAATTTTTGGAATGGACTATGACAAAACACGCATAACGGAATATGCAGCCGCCCTCGGTCACGCAAGGCGGATGGGCGCGACACCTGAAACCTTGGTTGAGTTTTTAAACCAAGTGTCAGGCGGTATTAAAGGCTGTGTTAAAAAGGAACGACGCGCAAAGCGCGGTAGATCTGGTAGAAAGTCAAAACCAGCCATTACTTTTGAGCAAGCACAAGTAAAACTTTCTGCATCACGCGCAAGAGCGCTTGACCGCGTGCAGCTTGATGATGACTTTTGTTTAATGATTGCCAGACGCAGTGNGGACGGTTCACCTGAAATTCTTGATGTGGCAGATGTACCTAAAGCTGCACTTAAAGCAGCGCTCATAAAGGCCGCTAGCAAAAAATAATCATGACATTCGAATTTGTGTGAGGGCACGAAAATGACAACCGATAAAATGAGACAAAAAATTGTCGCAACACTTTTAAAGCGTGCGAGCAAAGACTTTGCTGGCAGAGAAAAAACACTCTTCTGTTCATTCATTGAACATTTTTATGGTCGCGGCGCACCCGATGATCTTTTGACCGATAGTGAAGACACACTATACGGTATAGTGAGGTCTTATTTTGAGTTGACGCTAATGCGCAAGCGCAACACCTCGAGTGTTAGGGTGTTTAACCCAACCATTCAAAAGGAGGGCTGGACTACGCGCCACACGGTTATACAGCTTGTGAACAGCGACATGCCGTTTTTGGTAAATTCTGTCACAGGAGGGCTTGTTAACACCAGGCAGTTGCGCTTGCATATGGTTAATCATCCAGTGATCGGCGTTGGCCGTGATGCGGGCGGTAACCTTAATAAAATTTATCCGCACCGAAATGATGATGGGGCTAAAAAAGAGAGCTACATCTATATTGAAGTGGATGCGATCTCTGATCCAAAAGAGCTGAGGGCCCTCGAAGCATTTGTAACAGATATTTTAGACGATATTCGTAATGCCGTGATGGACTGGCAACCAATGAATGAGAAGCTGGATGAGGCGGTTGCGTCATTGACCATCTGTCCTCCTCCTATTGCACCTGAACTCACAGAAGAGTTGATAGAATTTTTACATTGGTTGTCTGAAGACCATTTCACCTTCTTAGGGTACCGTGAATATCGTTTTGACGGCGACCCAAAAGATGCAGAGTTTCAGCTGGTAGAAGACTCCGGCCTTGGTATTTTAGGAGATCCTAAGCGTTTCGTGCTGAGGGGTAGCGAGGGTTTAACCTCAATATCCGCTGAAATTCGTCACTTCCTCACCCTTCCTGACCCCATGATCATCACAAAAGCGAATGTAAAGTCTTTGGTGCACCGTCAGGTTCACATGGATTATATTGGCGTTAAGATGTTCAATAAAAAAGGGCAGGTTGTCGGCGAGCGCCGCTTTGTTGGTTTGTTTACGTCTTTGTCTTACAGCCGAAGCCTGTCTGAAGTGCCGATGTTACGGGTCAAAGTAAACAATACTATTGAGCGCGCCCCCTTTTCAAATGAAGGACATGCGGGCAAAGCACTTACGCATATTCTCGAGACCTATCCTCGCGATGAACTTTTCCAAATTAGCGAAAGAGAGCTCTACGATATAGTGATGGACATTAGGCAGTTGACGGAGCGCCCGCGCCCGCGTGCCTTCATTCGTAAAGACAAATTTGAGCGCTTTATCAGTGCTTTGGTTTATGTGCCCAGAGAGAGCTATCACTCTGATGTACGAGAGGCGATTACCAAAATATTATGTGAATCTTATGGTGGTGTATTGAGTGTTTATACAGCCCATATGGGGCAAGAAACGCTGGCACGCTGGCATTTTATCATTCGAACAACACCTGGCGCCGTAGGCAAACCAAAAGTAACAGATGTTAACGCAGAAATTGATGAAGCCTCAAGGGGATGGACAGACCGGTTGCTTAACGTTCTAAGCGACGATTTTGGTGATGAAGAAGCCAACCGCTTGGTCCGTGAATACGGTAAGCGCTTTTCTTTGGCGTACCAGGAAGCTTTTGGTCCATGCTTTACTAAGCTAGACATCGCGATGCTTGAAGAGCTGCAAGGCGCAGATGATATTAAAGTTGGCTTTTATAACCGTGACGGTGATGACGCCGATGAATATCATTTGAAAATTGTCCACGGACAGCGGCTCGTTGCTCTTTCTGATTGTTTGCCGATGTTGGAGCACCTTGGCTTTAAAGTTATTGGTGAATATGCTTACGAACTTTCAGGCAATGATGGCGGCTGTATTCATGACTTTACGCTGCAACGCAAAGGAGACTTTAGTTATCCGCTTGCTGATGTGAAACAGCTTATTGAGCGGTTGCTCCTGCGCGTTTGGCACGGACTAGTCGAAGATGATGGCTTTAACGCCCTTGTGCTGGTTGCGGGCATGGGCTGGCGCCAAATTGTCATTCTTAGAGCGCTAGCAAAATATCTTCGTCAAATTGGACAGCCATTTTCCATGAATTATGTGGAAACTTGCTTGGTAGAAAACAGTGAGATTGCTGTGTTGCTCGTGGCGCTCTTTGATGCCCGTTTCAATCCTGCGTTAAAAGGCAACCGCACGGCTATTCAGCGTGAAATTGTCACACAAATTGATGCAAAATTAGAACAGGTTTCCAGCCTCGACCAAGACAGAATTTTAAGAAACTATCTGAATGTAATCGAAGCAACACTCAGAACAAATTTCTATCAAACGGGTGTGCTTGAAGGCCTTGATGAGCGCGCACTTGCCTTTAAAATCAGTTCTGGCATGCTAGAGGAAGCGCCACTCCCGCGCCCACACGTAGAAATTTTCGTTTTCTCCCCGCGTCTAGAAGGCGTGCATTTGCGCAATGGCCCCGTGGCGCGTGGTGGCTTGCGCTGGTCTGACCGCCGAGAGGATTTCCGTACAGAAGTGTTGGGCCTTGTGAAGGCACAGCAAGTTAAAAATGCCGTGATCGTACCGCAAGGTTCAAAAGGGGGTTTTTATCCTAAACGCTTGCCATCAATGAGCGACCGAGAAGCCTTTATGGCTGAAGGTGTTGCCAGCTACAGGAGCTTTATCACTAGCCTTATTAGCCTTACTGACAACCTAGACGGTAGCAAGGTTGTGCATCCCAAAGAAATGGTATTGCATGACGGCGATGACCCTTATTTGGTCGTGGCAGCAGACAAAGGCACGGCGACCTTCTCCGACATTGCCAACGGCATTGCAGATGATAATGGTTTCTGGCTTTCTGATGCTTTTGCATCTGGCGGCTCTATTGGTTATGACCATAAAAAGATGGGCATTACCGCGCGCGGCGCTTGGGTGAGTGTCCAGCGTCATTTCCGTGAGCTTGGGGTTAATGTACAAAAAGATCCTGTGAGTGTTATTGGCGTTGGAGACATGGCGGGCGATGTGTTTGGTAATGGTATGTTGCTCAGCAAAACCATCGAGTTGAAAGCCGCATTCAACCACATGCATATCTTCCTTGACCCGAACCCGAAGGATGGTGTGGTCAATTGGAGTGAGCGTCAACGCTTGTTTAAGAAGCCACGGTCATCATGGTCTGATTACAATATAAAATTAATCAGTAAAGGCGGCGGTATTTTTGAACGGAGTGCGAAATCTATTCCACTTAGCGCAGAGGTAAAAGAATGGCTCGGTATTGAAGAAAATCGCCTAGCCCCGCACGAGCTCATTAAACTTATTATGCAGGCTGAGGCTGACTTACTGTGGTTTGGTGGCATTGGCACCTATGTCCGCGCAAGCAGCGAGAGCAATGCAGACGTGGGTGACAAAGCAAACGACTTGCTCAGAGTGCGTGGTAAAGACCTTAGGGTTAAAGCGGTCGGTGAAGGCGGCAATTTAGGTATGACCCAGCTAGGTCGTATCGAGTTTGCACGCAGAGGCGGGCGCCTAAACACCGACGCTATTGATAACTCAGCTGGTGTGGATTGCTCGGATAAAGAAGTCAACATCAAGATCTTGCTTGCAGCTGCGCTAGCCAAGAAAAAGATCACTCGCAAAGAGCGTGAGAGCATTTTGTCTAGCATGACCAAGGAAGTTGGAGAAATTGTTCTCACCGATAACTATTTGCAAACACAGGCAATTTCGTTGGCTGAGTCACAGGCAGATGATAATCGTGAATATCATCACGGCCTTATCCGTACACTTGAGCGGGATGGTCAGCTAGACCGCGAGATTGAGTATCTTCCATCGGATGAAAAATTTGCTGAACTCGCGGCCAACAGTCAAGGCCTAACGCGGCCTGAGATCGCGACCCTTATGAGCTACGCGAAAATTTCATTGTTTAATGTTTTGATGGGTAGCAGCATTTTAGACGACCCAATCTTCAAACCTGAGCTTGAGTGGGGTTTCCCAACCTATCTCAGGGAGAACTTTGCCAGTGAGATGAACACACACCGCCTAAAACGTGAAATTATTGCGACAGTTCTCTCTAATGCTGTCATCAACTGGGCTGGCCTTAGTTTTGTGTATGAAGTTAAGGAAGAAACCGGCCTGGCGGTGGATGATATCGTTGCGGCGTTTGTGGTGGTTCGTGAGGTTTATAACCTCGCAAATGTGTGGGAAAAAATTAATGCACAAGACTATAAGACACCCGCTGGGACCCAGATGCATATGCATAATAAAGTCTCGGAGTTTTTGAAGCATCAGGTTTTATGGATTCTACGAAACGTACCACAACCCTTTAATATCTCTGAGACAATTGAGCGTTTTTCCGAACCTGTTGCTGCACTTAATAGTGGACCAGCATCGGTGCTCAGCAAACCTGCTCATAAAGTGTTTAAACAAGCCATTGATACAATGGCATCACGCGGTGCATCTAAAAAGCTAGCACGTGAAGTGGCGTCTTTAGAGGCGATCAACCAAGCGCCTGACATTATTTCAGTGTCTGAAAATGTTGCTATGCCAGTTGGTGATGTGGCAACGACTTACTTTACAGTGGGTGAAAAATTGGGTCTTGAGTGGCTCCGCCAAAGAGCACTTGGTCTGCAGCCTGATGATCACTGGGATTTCCTTGCGGTAGCAGCTGAAGTAGAAGAAATTGCCGACCTCCAACGCATGACAGCTGAGCAAGTGCTTGGCGCGGGCACAGGCAACGCCTCTGTGAAGCTTAAGAAGTGGCTGAAGGACAATCAAACACGCCTTATTCGTGCTGATCGTTTGATGGCGGAACTCAGTAGTTCAGGTGCCATCACTGTTGCGAAGCTCAGCTTTGCATCAAGGCGTCTCAGAGCAATTTTACGGTAAAATAATAATATGAGCAGGGTTAGAAATCTGAAATAATTCCGTTCTTTTCCCAGTCGCCATAGCGGGTGGGCTCAGGGCCTTCGCGGCCCCCAACCTCTTTGGTCGCCTTTTTAGGCGTGTTGTCTGTTTGGTCAGGGTTTTGTTCATCAAGCTTGTTTGTCGCCCGATTTTTATTTATTTTTGTATCTGTCATGATGGATTTATCTATTTACTGGACCAATTAAATTGTTTTTGTGGGCCAAATACCATGTAATGAGCGCGATAACTGTGGTGACACCCGCTGTGATCATACCCCATTCGCCAACATAAAATTTACTTGTTTCAGTGGCTGAAAACAGGGCTTCAAATACGAATAGCATCATCAGGTTATGTGCTGCGTGGAAAATAGCGCCCGTCCACAGGCTACCCGAGCGCATGCGCAGATAAAGCATAGGAAAGCTGATAGCAGTTAGCATGATCGCAAAGTTGATCATTTGTGTGTCGAGGTTTTCAAAGCCTGTGTTGTAACCGCCCCAAAGGATAATAGGCAAATGCCATGCGAACCAAATGAGACCGCTAATAAGCGCCGCTACCGGGAATGAGAAAAGACGCATCAACTGCGGTGCCAGCAGGCCGCGCCAACCAATTTCTTCGCCGAGTGCGTTTGCGGTTTGGCGGAAAATAGAGAAGGCCGCCATAAACGGAATGCCAAATAGCGCAATTTCAGTAATGGTCCAGTCATTGAGACCTAAGCGGTCACCCATCCAAGAGATGGTTTTCTCGTTTAAAAAATCAACAATCCCAAAGAGATGAGCTGAGCCGTAAATAACCGTGAAATAGCCAAGTGGGATCAAGTAAGACCTTATGATCCATTTGTTTTTACCCCAGCGCCAACCAAGCAGGTCGTTGTTAACGCCGACAACCTTACAAGCTACGAGTGCCGCAGCACCAGGCATCCACATTAAGCCGCCAATGTACCAGCCGATGGAGCCAAACTTAATAGTTAGGTAATAAAAGGGTGCAGAAAACACCGCTGTTAATATTAAAAACCAACCAATAAGTGGCTTTACTTTTTCAATTGGCAGAATGCTCTGCTCTCCGATTGCGGACATAACGGTGTCTCACTTTATCTCATGTTTTGTGGCATCAAACCCTACTGGGGCGCCTTCATAGCTAGGACCGTAACCATAGATGCTAGAAACCACCAGTCAAATTGAGGTAAAAGGGCCTGTTTTTGCGATAAGATGAAAAAATACCGACTTTCGTTGAGGCTTTTTAGGCTATTTAGGGCTAATATGCGTTAAACTCTTTGATAAAGTAGGCTCTTTGTGGTCTAAGTCCGCCCAAATTGAGCATCTTTGCCTCAAAGTGAATGAGAGTCACAGAAAGCCTCAACGAAGCCCTAATCAGAAAATACAGGTTATTATGGAACAGTCACCAAAAAAACATACCGGCGGTAATAGCAAAGCCTCAGCCCTTAGGACCAGAACCGCAGCCCATCATGTGGTGCGTAACGTTTTGGCAGGTGATGTGCTGGACGTTATGTTGGCGAAAGAAGCGCGCCGAGACCATGATCCTCGTGACATGGCCTTTTTAAAACAATTAACTATGCTGTATTTTAAACACCTTGGTTCCGTACGTCGCGTAATGCGTAAAATGATAGAGCGCCCAATTCCAACAAAAGCCTATAAGGTTCAGCAAATAATTGAACTAGGTTTGGTGCAAGTTTTATATATGCGCACAGATGATCACGCGGCTGTGGACCAAACGGTGGAGATGGTCGCGAAGCTTAAGCATCCGCAAGAAGTTGCGATGAAAGGCATGGCAAATGCTGTGCTACGCCGGGTGATCCGTGAGAAAGAAGAGACCCTTGCCTTTATAGCACGTGACCAGGCAACCGATCTCGCCCCATGGATCAAGTTTCGCTGGGCGGAGCAATTTGGCGGCAAGGTAGTTGATGCTATTGGCGCAAGCCTCGCGGGCGCTGTTCCAATTGACTTAACCCCTAAAAATCCAGATGAAGCCAAAGCCATTGCAAAGGCTGTAGACGGTTTTGTCATGCCAACCGGCAGCGTGCGCCTAAAAGAAGCAACTGACATCACAAAGCTTGAGGGCTTTGAAGATGGTAACTGGTGGGTACAAGATATGGCAGCGGCCATTCCAGCAACACTCTTTGGTAACATAGAAGGTAAAGTGGTTGTGGATTTCTGTGCGGCCCCAGGCGGCAAGACCATGCAGTTGGCCGCTCAGGGTGCATCGGTTGTTGCGGTTGATCGCTCGTTGCAGCGCCTAGAGCGGCTACGTGAAAATGTTGCGCGTACCCAGTTTAAGGACAAGGTCAGCGTGCTCGTGGCTGATGCGACCAATTGGGTTCCGCAAATGGAGATTGATCATATCCTTTTGGATGCCCCTTGCTCTGCCACAGGCACGCTCCGCCGTAACCCAGATGTTCAATGGTCAAAGGGCCTGCCAGAAGTTAACAAGCTGGTGAAGCTACAAGCTGAAATTTTGGATCATGCTTTCACATTGTTACCAGTAGGCGGCATGCTCATTTACTGCGTTTGCTCGCTAGAAGACGAGGAAGGCGCGACTCAAATCGAAGACTTTTTAGCCAAAACACCAAAGGCAAAGTTGGTCCCTATTCGCTCTCGTAATGTTGGCGGGTTAAACAAACTTGCCACTAAAGAGGGTTATTTGCAGTGCCGTCCTGATCATTTGGCCAATAAAGGCGGAATGGATGGCTTTTTTGCAGCCAGAATTGAGCGGATTGGTTGACCTTTGCCCCATGATTATTTAGACATGAGTAGTGTAAAAATTTAGCCACTTTTATAAGGATGCGCCATGCAACAGCCCACACGAATTGCTCCATCAATTTTATCGGCTGATTTTGCCTGCTTAGGCGCGGAAGTTGCAGCTGTAGATGCGGCGGGCGCAGACTATATTCACATAGACGTTATGGACGGACACTTTGTGCCAAACATAACTATCGGTCCTGATGTGGTAGCAGCCCTTCGCCCTCACAGCAAAAAAGTTTTTGATGTTCACTTGATGATCGCACCAGCCGACCCTTACTTGGAGGCTTTTGCTGAGGCAGGCTCTGACATCATTACCGTTCACGCTGAAGCGGGCGCTCACACGCACCGCTCACTGCAAGCTATTCGTGGCTTGGGTAAAAAGGCCGGGGTTTCGCTAAACCCTGCTACTCCTGAGAGTGCTATTGATTATCTATATGAAGATGTCGACCTGATTTTGGTAATGTCTGTTAATCCGGGTTTTGGCGGTCAGTCCTTTATCACATCGCAGCTGCGTAAAATTGAAGCGATTAGAAACCGCATTGATAAACTGGGGTTGACGATTGACCTGCAAGTGGACGGCGGTGTCAATGCCGAAACTGCATCACAAGTTATTGCTGCGGGAGCGGATGTGTTGGTGGCTGGCAGTGCCACATTTAAGGGTGGTCCATCTGCTTATGCGGAGAACATAAAGCGCATACGCGGATAAGGGTTACGATATTTTAGTATAGTTTAACGGGGATTTTGGGTTTTGGACAAAGGGGTCTTAATAGGCAGTCGCCGCAGTGACGGACATGGTGACGGCGCGACCGAAAGTAACAATGTTCCAACCTACAGCCTAAAACGCTCTGCTGGCGAAAGTGCCGTTGAGAGACTAAATCGCGGCGTTTCACAAGGCTTGCGCGCGCTTGGTTATGGTCTGCCGCTCTACCGCCAACGCCTTAAAGGCCGTCACCCACTACAATTACTTGCAAGCCCAAATGATCCTGTCGGCGGCGACATTGAGCGTGGTATGGAAATTCTCAGCGGCAAACTCGTCTATGGCGGTGAGGATGTGTCGTTAATATCTGATTTTTTATGGGAAGATGTAGCGCGTCGCAGCGAAGGCTTCATCGCGTATGTGCATGGCTTTCGTTGGTTAAACGACCTAGCAGCAGTGCCAGATCAAGCGGAGGCCCGTCGTTTCGCAGAAAACATCATCCAACGCTGGGTGGATAAGTTTGACCTATGGCATCCTGTAACGTGGACACCTGATCTCACAGGGTCTCGCTTAATTAACTGGATTGTGCATGCGCCTTTAACACTTGCCTCTAGTGATCTTATTTATCGCAGTGCCGTGTTAAATAAAATGGCACATCAAGCACGACATTTATCGCGCACACTTAGGGATTCTAAGACGGGCTTACCTTCGGTTAAGGCATCAGCAGGGCTTGCGGTTGCGGGGCTTTTACTTCCAGGTGCTGATGCATTGCAGTCACGCGGCATTCGCACTCTTGAGCTCATGATGGAGCATTTAATTCTATCCGATGGTGGCCCACTAACACGTGTGCCTTCAGATGCTGTGCAAATAATGCGCCTATTAGTCATTATAAAATTTGCTTACCGCGAGGTTAGTCGCCCAACCCCCGCATGGGTACAAGTTACCCTTGATCGCCTGGCGCCGTTCGTGCGCGGAATGCGTCACGGAGATGGTTTGCTTGCACGCTTTAACGGCGCATCAGAAGTACGCGGAGCGTGTGTGGATAGCATCCTTGCGGCATCTGATGCGCGTGGCCGTGCGGTGGAAAATGCTTCGAACGTGGGCTATCAACGCCTCAAGAAACGCCGCACTACAGTTATTATGGATACGGGTGCACCAACGGCGGGTGACATGTCTCTGGAGGCATCGGCAGGCACATTAAGTTTTGAACTGTCAGACGGGAAAGACCCTCTGGTGGTTAATATGGGGACGGCTAACCCAGTGGGTGAATTTGCAGCGATGGCGCGACTTGGGCGCACCACCGCCGCGCATAGCACTTTGGTGATTGATGATAAAAACTCTACACGCATCAACGAGGATGGCCGTTTGGGCTACGGCGTTAATGAGGTACAGGTTTGTCGTCGTGAAACCACACGTGATGTTGAGGTAGCCGCCCGCCATGATGGTTATGGCAAGGTCTTTGATTGTTTGCATGAGCGTATCTTAAGTTTGGCTGCTGATGGGCGTACGCTTACTGGCGAGGACCGGGTTGTCCCGTTAGGGCCAGAGGCCAAAGACCGTGTGGCTGAGGTGCGCTTCCATCTTCACCCAAGCGTTAAGGCGGTGCCTATTCAAAACGGTGAGGCAATTATTATCAGGCTGCCATCAGGGCATGGTTGGCAGTTCCGTGTTAGTGGCGGCCGCATGACACTTGTGGATGATTTATTTATGGCAGCGCCATATAAGCCTGTGCGCTCCACTCAAATTGTTGCAACACTTGACGGCGGCAATGATATGGATACCAGAAACCTGCTTTGGTCTTTTGAACGCATTGATGAAAGCCCTAATTAACCATTGATGCTAACGTCGGTTTGCGGTAAACGCAGAGCAGAAAACTAAGGCTAACAGCCCCTAAACAGCTTGCAGAAAGAACCAGCAGATGACCGACATTATTATAGTAAAACGCGCGCTTTTATCCGTGTCTGACAAATCAGGCCTAGTGGAGCTTGGCACCGCACTTGTGGACAAGGGTGTTGAGTTACTTTCCACTGGTGGCTCAGCAAAAACTTTGCGCGATGCTGGCTTGCCTGTGAAAGAAGTAGCGGACCACACAGGTTTCCCTGAAATGATGGACGGGCGCGTGAAAACTTTGCACCCAATGATCCATGGTGGTTTTTTAGCGCTGCGTGATAATGCGGATCATGTGGCTGCGATGGAGGAGCACAACATAGCACCCATCGATTTGGTTGTTATCAACCTTTATCCATTTGAAGCAACGGTTGCGGCTGGTGCTGATTTTCACACCTGCATTGAAAATATTGATATCGGTGGCCCCGCCATGGTGCGCTCCGCTGCTAAAAATTATGGTTTTGTAACCATCCTTACGGACCCTAGCGACTATGACAATTTCTTGGGTGAATTAGCTGAGCACGGCGGCACAACAGCTGAGATGCGCAAACGCATGGCGGCAAAAGCTTATGGTCGTACCGCGGCTTATGACACAGCCATCTCCAACTGGTATGCCGCTCAGAACGGTGAAACCTTCCCTGACCGCATGAGCTTTACTGGCACAAAGGTGCAAGAGTGTCGTTACGGTGAAAACCCACACCAAGTGGCAGCCTTTTATAAGAACGGCGAAGAGCGTCCAGGTATTTCGACCGCCAAGCAGTATCAAGGTAAAGAGCTTAGCTATAATAACTTGAACGACACAGATGCAGCCTTTGAGTTGGTCAGCGATTTTGATGCTGGCACACCAACGGTAGCTATTATCAAACACGCAAACCCTTGCGGCGTGGCACAAGCTGACACGCTCACTGAAGCCTACAACAAGGCACTTAAATGTGACCCTGTGTCGGCTTTTGGCGGCATTGTAGCCCTCAATCAGCCATTAGACGCAGCAACAGCGACTGAGATCATTAAGATATTCACTGAAGTTATTATTGCACCTGAAGTGAGTGATGAAGCACGTGCGATTATTGCGACTAAGAAAAACTTACGCCTTTTAACAACAGGCGCGATGGCTAAAACGGATCAAGCCGCGATGATGATGAAGACGGTCGCGGGCGGCTTCTTGCTGCAAGACCGCGACATCGGCTCGCTTACGCGCGGTGATCTTAAAGTGGTGACTAAGCGTCAACCAAGCGAGAGCGAACTAGATGATATGTTCTTTGCTTGGAAGGTTGCTAAACACACCAAATCGAACGCAATTGTTTATGTACGCGATGGTATGACGGTTGGTGTTGGCGCAGGCCAAATGAACCGTAAAGACAGTAGCCGTATTGCAGCGCTGCGAGCGGGTGAAGCTGCTGAGATGGCGGGTGACGCTGAAACACTGGCAAAAGGGTCCGTTGTGGCCTCAGACGCCTTCTTCCCCTTTGCGGACGGCTTGCTAGCAGCCGCTGAAGCGGGCGCTACGGCGGTTATCCAGCCGGGCGGCTCTATGCGAGATGATGATGTGATCAAAGCCGCCGACGAGGCTGGCCTTGCCATGGTTTTCACAGGCATGCGTCACTTTAAGCACTAGAAGTAAAGCTGATAAGAATTTGAAAAGGCGGTCCTTGGGGTCGCCTTTTTTATACTGTCTTATCTTTGTAGGCGCAGAAGTCTTTGACAAGGCATATTGCGCAGTCTGGTTTGCGGGCTTTACAGATGTAGCGTCCTAGCAAGATAAGCCAGTGGTGCGCGTGGCGTCCGTATTGTTCGGGGATGGCTTTCATCAGTTTTTTCTCGACGGCCAGCGGGGTTTTGCCCTTTGCCATTCCAGTACGGTTACCAATACGAAAGATGTGGGTGTCCACGGCACAGGTGTGATGACCAAAAGCCATATTGAGCACAACATTTGCAGTTTTGCGCCCTACGCCAGGAAGCGCCTCAAGCGCCGCACGGTCATCAGGCACTTCGCCGCCGTGTTTCTCCACAAGGATCTGTGAGAGCGCTAAGGTATTTTTTGCCTTTGCATTATAAAGCCCAATCGTTTTAACATGATCGGTGATGCCAGCAAGGCCGAGTGCTGCCATTTTTTCAGGCGTGTCAGCGATTTTAAAGAGCTTCGCGGTCGCCTTGTTCACGCCTTTATCGGTGGCTTGCGCTGACAGCACAACCGCCACCAACATGGTGAAGTTATTAACGTAATCAAGTTCACCCTCAGGGTTTGGATTGTCAGCCTCAAGGGCTGCGAAAAACTGCTCCACATGTGCTTTTTTCATGAGCGTCCCAACCTCTTCTTGGTTATCTCTCTGAGAAGGCTGAATCAAGGGAATAGGTGATAGGGCGTGCCAAATATGCCAACAGGCTTTTGGAGCCTGTGGTGATGTCGGCAACGAGCGTCATGCCCGGTGTAACACGATTTGAGTTGGGATCAGGGCCAACAAAATCCTGCTCCAGCATGATCAAAGTTTTATAGTAAGCGTCGCCTGTTGCCTCATCCAAAAACGTGGTGGAAGAAATGCGGCTCACCGTGCCTTTAATGCCGCCCAAGCGACCATATTTATAGGTGTCAATTTTGATGGTGGCTGGAAGCCCTTGCCTAACATGACCAATGTCAGCGGGCGAGACACGAACCTCAGCCACGAGTACATCATTGCTTGGCACGATATCCATAATTTTCATGCCAGATGGTATTACAGCCCCTGACTGTGACACAAGAAGGCCNTTAACAAAACCTGAGATCGGTGCAGGTACAATAGTACGAGCTACACGGTCATTCAACTTTCTAAGCTCATTGGCTTTCACATTNGATTCCGTTGTAACAGTAGTAAGTTCGGCGAATGCAATTTGACGCATCTCTGCTTCAATGCCCAACTTGTTGCTTTGGGCTTCAGCAAGATCTGCGCCGGCTCGACCAATATCTGTCTTAATTTGTGCAAGCTCTGCTTCTTTGTCGGTTAGTTCACGCTTAAGTGCCATGAAGGGTAACCTGGCGATCGTACCCGCATCTACAAGATCAGACTTTATTGCCACCTCTTCACGCAGAGACGTAAGAGATTTTTTCAATGAGATTTGTTGGTCTTTAAGACCTTCTATTTCTAGCGCACGCGATGAAATCTGCGCGTCCATTGTTGCGAGGCGCCCATCGCGTTGATTAATAGCAGAACGATAGGCTTTGAGTGAGGTTGATACCTGCTCTGGATAATTATCAATATAATCCGAGAAGTTAGGTTCGCGGCTTTCAGTGTAGGCGCGCAACCGCTCAATTTGAATTAGTAGTGCGGAATACCGAGTTTGAATGGCATCGCGTTCACTTTTAGACCCAGTGTCAGCCATTTTGAGGAGAGGTTCTCCAGCTTTTACGAAATCACCTTCCTCAATATACACTTCACTTACCATGCCACCCTCAAGGTGCTGTACAGGCTGAACATCCGTTTGTGGTAATATTTCACCCGGTGCGACAGCTTTTTCATCAAACTGCTGCAAAGCAGCCCACGTAAAGAAGCCGAAAACAAGCAGACACACGGTCCAAATGGTGGCCCGCAAAGATTGCGGGGGATCGGTTTCCTCCAAAATAACAGCGCGTGATAAAAGCGCCGCTTCGCGTCTTGAAAGGCGGTCTGGCCTGCGCGTAGCCTGTTGGCGCGTGATGACATTTTCACCCTCGCGCAGTTTAAGTTTGGAAGCTTTTTCTTTAAGGTTTGTCATAGCATTCCCTCTGGAATTTCTTTCAATACAGCATCAGGGGCGCCCATAGCCGCAACGGTGCCTTGGTTTAGTACGACCAAGCGGTCAGCGATCCGTAGATGGCTTGGACGGTGTGACACCATAATAATGGTCCTGGTGCCTTTTAATTTTTCTAACGTCTTCATCAGTGCTTTATCGCCGTCGTTATCCAGCGTCTGTGCTGGCTCGTCGAGAAGGAGTATCGGCGTGTCTTTTAAGAAGGCTCGAGCGAGTCCTAGTTTTTGCAGCATGCCGGCGCTTAAGTGCCATACATTTTGGTCACCAACGCGGGTTTCAAAACCATCTTCAAGCGCCTCAATATCTTCTAGTACACCAGCGTTGTCACAGGCGTCTCTAATTTCGGCGTCGCTGGATACTGGGTTAGCGAGCCGCAGATTTTGTGCAATGGTACCATGAAACAAGCGAATTGATTGCGGTAAATATGAAATAGCACGACGAAGCTCTCCCGCTGGGATTTGTCGTATATCCATACCATCAAGCGAAACTTGCCCGGCTTGAGGACGGTAAAGCCCCAAAATCAAACGTAAAATAGTTGACTTCCCTGATCCGTTTGCGCCGGTGATTGCAATCATTTCGCCAGGCATATTGGTAAAACTAATACCAAGTANCGCAGGCTCTGCAATTTGATTATAGCGAAAACTGACACGCTGGAAAGTGAGAGCCCCGCGCCATTTACGTTCAAATCCTTGGTTGTTCTTAATGCCAGGGTCTTCTCTTACCATCCGCATCAAAGCGTTTACTTGGTTCACGGCCACTTTAATTTGTGTGGCGCGCGCTAGAGTCATAAAGAGGTTTTGCACTGGTGCGAGCACGCGCCAAATTAGCGCCATGGTCGCGATCAAAGCACCGATAGACATGGTTTCATTGATCACAAAGATCACACCAAAAGCAATGGTGGCAAGTCCAGAAATTGTCATGACCGTTTGGCTGGCAGTTTGGAACATAAAGGAGTGTAGTACGGTGTCTTTGTGGGCGGCCGCTGTTTCAGCTGAGATACTTCTATAGCGGGATTTCCATGTTTCTTCAGCGCGGTTTTCTTTAATTGTGCGCAGACGCGTAACTGTTTCAACTAGAAAGCTGTGACGTTCGGCACGGGTAAGCGACGCGTTGCGCACAGCGCGCTGAAGCGCGGGTCCCATAATCAACCAAAGCAGACCATAAACCCCAATCATAATGACAGGAATCCAAATGAGCGCGCCTGCCAAAAAGCCGATAATGAGCAAAAACATAACAACAAACGGAAGCTCCAAAACCACAGTGAATAGCAGGCTGGTAAACATCTCACGGAAGCTATCAAAGTCTTTCAAACGAGATACTTGGTTACCTAGAGGGGCTGATTCTGTCATGGAAGCAGGCAAAGCCATAATGCGCCCAAAAGCGGCAGAGCTTAGTGTGTATTCTAGACGCGCCCCAAGAAAGGAGATCATCCTGGAGCGGAAGACCCTAAAGAGCATATCTATTATGAGGGCAACAATTGCGCCTGCAGAAATACCAATAAGCACTTTCGTGCTTTCAGCAGGGATCACTTGGTCATATACCGTCATGATGTAAAACGGCCCAATAAGTGAAATAATATTAATAACAAAGGTTAACCCCAGGAGACGCCATATGCTTGCCTTGAAGCGGCGAACAATTGTCATCAACCAGTTTTCTTGGACCTCAATATCATCCGCTTCAGTGGTCTCATATGGCTGCACCACAAACGCGCGACCCTTCAGCTCACCAAGCGGAACCTGAACATATTGGTTGTTTTCACCAGAAAAGCCGAGCGCATGAATATCGTCACGTGAGTGCAGCACATAAACATCATCTTGGTTGGTGACAAAGAGACATGGCAGTAGGCGATGGTCGAGCTCGTCACCAGAACGAGTTGCTCGTTCTAGAGATGTAAANCCCAACTGAGCCATAACATTACGCATGTCTTGAAGNTCAAGATTGTTAGCAAAGTGTGGTANGGCCTCAGCTAGTTCGCGTGTGGTGCCTTTCCATCCAGCTGCTTGCAATAGAGGTAGTAAGCAGGCTGCAAACTGAGACTTGGCCTCAAAATCACCAAGACTACCCTCCTGAAGAGCATCTATTAGGTTATCGTCACCAATATTGGCAAGAGCTGGACCTTCTGCTGCAGAATTTACTGATGGCTCAGACAGTTGTTCTGGAACATTCTCAGGAGGGGTTATGTCTTTATCTTCACTCATTATTTATTCTCATCCAAACCGAAACGCATAGGTTTTCGTGCTTGATCAGTGATCAGTTGGCCTGTTTTTGGTTTCAATATCCGGGCACGGCGCTCTGGATCATCTGTGATTTTTTTAACTTTTTTGTTTGGATCTCTTAGCGGCATTAGGGTGCCATTTTTAAGCTCGTAGCTACGATCAGCCATGCTCAGGAGTGAAGGACGATAGCTTACGATAACAACTGCTGCGTATGAGCGGCATTCCTCCATTACACTACGAACAAGAGGGTCGGAACGCCCGTCTAGCATGGCATTTGCCTCATCAAACAATACTATACGTGGGCGCCCAGCAAGGCCGCGTGCAATTGATATGCGCTGGGTGACGCCAGCAGGTAGGGCGTTGCCAGCAGTATTACCAACTTGCGTTTCATATCCGTCCGGCATATGGGCAAAAACTGCATTTAGACCAAGTTTTTCCGCTAAGTCTGTCGCTGAGTGGAAATTTGTTTCATCAAACATTGTAAGGTTATCTAGAACCGTCCCCTTAAGTAATGTTGGTCTTTGGGGCAGGTACGCCATTTGACGATCACGACACTCATTGGTGATGGTGTGACCATCTTTACCATTGATTAGGTAATCACCTTCTGTTTGCACTAAGCGCCCCATCAACATATGTAGAAGCGTGCTTTTTCCGGACCCATTATTTCCTTGAATGGCTATTATCTCTCCAGGGCGAACGGAGAGGTTTAAGTTTTTAAGGATAGGCTCACTATCTTCACCGTAGGCATAGGTAATATTACGCAGTTCAACGCTGTTTATGGGCTCATCAAGGCTGCCTGCGTCTTCCTCGGGGGGCATAGCTGATAATCCAGACAACTTTTCTTCGGCAACGGCCACAGATTGAAACCGCGTCCACAGAGCCAAGCCTTTCAATATAGGATTAATAGAACGACCTGTTAACAAGATACAGGCCGCAAGTGCACCAATTGAAAGGTTTTTATCAATAACTTGCAAAGACCCAATGCCTACTGTGGCTATCATAGCGGCCATGCTGATGGCGCCACCGACACTTTGAGCAAGGCCAGAATAATGTGTAACTTCATAGCCAACTTCTACACTTGAATGCATCAATCTCTCGTAGCGACGCTCCATTAACGGCTCCATCGCCATCGCTTTTAGTGTGTGAATTCCACCCAATGCTTCAATGAGAAAATTGAAGCGCCGATCATCCCAAACAAGGCGCTCTGCAAGGGCCCGTCTAAGCTTAGTTCCGATGAGAATTGCAGCTACGCTACCCATAATAATAAGCACGATGGGTATCATTACCAACCAACCTGCCACATAAGCCATTAATGATAAGAAAATAATAGCAAAAGGTAGATCAATAACCAGCAGGCTAGCCTGGCTGGCATAAAAATCTCTAATGGGGTCGATGCTTGTAATGCGATCTAAGTGGATTCCTGCCGGTATTTTCTCCATTTCTTCCAATCGACTGCGTAGCAAAATGTCCATCGCCTTAACGTTAGCTTGGTGCTCGTAGCGGGCACCCGTCCAACCCGCGAGCCATGCACGAACTGTTTTCAAGAAAACATCAAAGACCACGGATATAATGAGGCCAATTGAGAGAATGGTGAGAGTAGAAATTGCGTTATTTGGAATAACCCGATCATAGATTTGAAGGGTTAAAATAGGTAGTGCCAAGGAGAGAAGGTTTATGACCAAGGAGGCCACAACAACATCAGCACGGGCGAGGGGTAAATAGTGCTTCCACAGCCCGTCCATTCCGCTATTTTTTATAGCTTCATTGGTCTCTTCCAATGTTTTTTCGGTGGATTTAATCACTCAAACGCTTTCCTGTTGGCAGCTTAATAAATATCGACTCATCAAGANATTAAGCCATTGATTTATCAATATAAAATACAACTAAACTAAAATTAGCTGTTAAATTTATCTATAAGGGTACCCAAAAAGTGGAATCTGTCGAGATTTTCTAACATTTTTAAAGAATCTTGCAGGAAAAGGGATTGAAAATAAGTGTTTAAGGGGTTGTTTGTTTCAAAATGAGACAGATTGAATGTAAAACTACGCATTTTTCCTATATAAAGGAATATATTAACCTTTTCACCTTAGTCGTAATGCGGTCAAATGATGCTGTAGTTTGTAGGAGCTATGTTTTTGCCTGCGGTGGGCAAATTTTAGGGAATTGGGATTTTTTGTTATGTCTGATGAAGATATTAAAAACTCAGAAAATGGTTCAGGAGAAAATTCTTCTGATTTAACCATTTCTGGCAACTTGCCATCGAGCGGCGCTGCGGGCAATCTCGCGGCTGACGGAGATGGTTCTGGCTTTCAGGCTGAAACAATTGACGGCGATCATGGTTCTTTAACCATCGATGCTCAAGGAAACTGGTCCTACACCGTTTCTGATGACTCAACAACACTAGTTGAGCCTGAGCCCAATAGTACCACAACTGAGATTATCACCGTTCAAACCGCAGATGGTGAAACAGCAGAAATTACGGTTACCATCAACACCGACGATAACGGCGAAGTAACCCTCGAAGAAATTGAAGATGAAGATGAGGGTGAAGCTGAGATCGAAGAAACAGACGAAGTTGAAGAAGATGAAGATGAGGATGATGAGGATGATGTTTCTGAAGAAGAGCAAGAAAACGAAGGTGTAGAGAGCGAAGAAGAGGACGGCGAAGAGGGCGATACTGGCGTTACTTCTAAAATCAGTTCAGCAGAAGATGATTTGTCCGAGCAAAGCGAAGACGACGGAGAGGCCGGCAAGTCTGGCGGCGATGGTGCTGAAGGTGAGACAACCATTGTCGAGAAATCACAACAAGAAGCTGACATCGATGTTGATTTGATGATTGCCCGTACGGCATCGGATGATCAAGACGAGCAGGCGCTTATCACCGACCATGTTGAGCTGGAAGCAGCAGAAGACCGCTCAAACCTAAACCTTCACACAGGTGTAGAAACTACCAAAAGCAGCAAAGAAGAAGTTGAAATTGGTAATTTCTTCGACAATACGATCGCAGAAGGCGCCGCGGCTGGAGGAGCAACAGCCTCTGAAATTGAGAGCCAAGAGCGCGAGAAGAGAGAAAAAGAGGAAAAGGCTGACAAAGAGAAGGTTGCCTCGGCTGAGGTTAATGTTGGCGCTGATGTTGGTGGAGCGGCAATCATCGGTCTTGGTGAAGTTGGCGACGTTGAGACAGGGTTCGAGGTTTCTGGCGCTGAAATACAAGGCACAACACGTGACGGCGCACCAGAAGACCGGACAGGTATAGGCGGAGGTGGTGAAGCAGAAGAGGAAGCAGAAGAAGAGGCTGCCGAAGAGGAAGAGGAAGAGGAAGAAGAAGCAGCCGAAGAAGAAGAGGCCGAGGAAGAGGCTGCTGAGGAAGAGGCTGCTGAGGAAGAAGCTGCCGAGGAAGAAGAAGCAGCTGAGGAAGCAGCTGAGGAAGCAGCTGAAGAAGCACCAGTAACTGAGGCTGCGGCACCAGAGACTCCAGAACCAGAAACTCCAGCGCCTGCACCAGCTGATCCAGTGCCAGAAGTGCCGGCCAATGAAGCGCCAACGGATCTCATAATGAGTTCGTCTAGTGTGAGCGAAAATGCTCCAGGTGATATTGTAGGCACGATCACTGTTATTGACGCCGATGCGGGTGATAGCTTTACCTACGATGTATCAGATTCGCGGTTTGAGGTTGTTGCTGGCCAATTAAAACTCAAGGACGGTGTTTCGCTTGATCATGAGAGCGAGGACTCAGTTCCTGTCACTATTTCAGTTACAGACTCTGGGGGCGCGACCTATATTGAAGTTGTTAACGTTATCGTTGAAGACGTTAATGAAANACCAGAAAACCTTACACTTGATGGTAATAGTTTAGTTGAGGGAGACGAAGGCGTCATTATTGGCACCTTGTCAGTGTCTGATGTCGATGTTGGTGACACCGCAAGCTATACTGTTGATGACACTCGTTTTGAGGTTGTGGACGGTCAATTGAAACTCAAAGACGGTGTTTTTCTTGATCATGAAGTAAGCGACACGGTTACAATTGACATTACTGCGACTGATGCTGGTGGTCTTGAGACGAGCCAAGTTTTTACCATTAATGTTGGCAATATTGATGTTATCGCCGAAGATGATACTGGCGCAATTGACGAAGACAATAGTGTTGTTCTTGATATCCTCGGCAATGACATTCCAGATGATGCCGCCATCACAGAAGCCGCTATCGATAACGGTTTAGGCTCTATCACCATTGAAAACGGTGAGCTTATATATGATCCAGGCACGGAGTATAATTATCTTCCCGAGG
>JGI24723J26617_10001181_pt1 | contig 23654 bp, 4 predicted proteins | sample Cruoilmetagenom6_FD_26617 | JGI IMG/M metagenome (IMG submission 26617)
GCCAGCCACTTTGAACACCAGTGCACCTATGGAGAGGATGTGTTTGAAGTGCTGCCCGAAACTGATAACGACGAGGTCGCCTACCTCCGCGTGCGTTCACGAGATGAGAGTGGCGCGGTGCAGGAAAGGCTCACCCGTTCATTGGTAATCAGCGTGGGGGGTGCGCCTAATGTACCTGAATGCTTCGCTGGGCTAAAAGGCGACCCGAGGGTCTTCCACTCCAGCCACTACCTCAGAGAGTTGGCAAAGCAAGACGCTCCTAAACGCATCGCGGTGATCGGCGCCGGCCAGAGCGCCGCTGAGATATTCCTGGATCTGCACGGCCGCGAAGACATTCAGGTGGATCTTATTAGCCGGGCATGGGCCTTTAAACCCTCCGACGATAGCCCCTTCGTCAATGAAATCTTCAACCCTGAATACACCGACTACGTGTTCAACAACCCCACCGGCCAGCGGGAAGCGCTGCTACAGGAGTACAAAAGCACCAACTACTCAGCCCCTGACTTGGCGCTGATTCAGGAGATTTACGATGTGTTCTATCAGCAAAAAGTAACCGGCCAAGCACGCCACCGCTTCCGTCGCCGCCATGAGGTTATCGGCAGTGAAGCAGGCCCCGAAGGCATTGAGCTAAATGTTCGTGATTTAGAGAGTGGTCATACGGAGTCCACTCGCTACGACGCAGTGGTATTAGCAACAGGCTATGTACGCGACACCCATAAACAGCTACTGGCCCCCGTCGCGGACTACCTGCCTGATTTTGCCGTCAACCGCCACTATCAGCTCTACACCAAGCCTGAGTTCAAACCGGCTATTTTCCTGCAAGGCAGCTGCGAGCCCACCCATGGTTTAAGCGATACTCTGCTGTCGATTTTGGCAGCACGGACAAGTGAGATCTGTGAAGTGCTTAATGAGGCACTGCCAACATCCTATTCAGGAGTATCAACTCCCTCACTAGTAGGCGCGGACTAACCAAGCACTATTAACGCATGGCCGCTCTCTCAGAGCGGCCCCTAATACCGAGATTCACTACCATCATGTCCCTACATCCTGATATCGCCGCTTTCTTAGACCTGGTCGCCGATAGTGGCAGCCCGCCTTTCCAATCTCTCTCACCACAACAGGCACGCACTGCTTACGAGGCATCATCGCAGATGCTTGATGAACCAGTATCGCACAATGCCGAAACGCTGAGCATTAAGTGCCGAGATGGTCACCAACTTGAGCTACGTCGCTATCAAGGTAGGGAAGCTATCTCGCCCACCCTTCTCTATTTCCATGGCGGCGGCTACTTATTGGGCAGCCTGAATTCGCACGATACGCTTTGTCAAAGCATTGCTCAGATGGCAGGTTATACAGTCCTCGCCGTCGACTATCGTTTGGCCCCGGAGCATAAATTCCCAACAGCCTTTCACGATGCTGAAGATGCCTATTGCTGGTTGCTAGAACATGGAGAAGGGATAGGTATCAATACCTCATGCATCGCTGTTGGTGGCGACAGCGTAGGGGGCACTCTGGCCACTGCGCTCTGCATGTCAGCACGCGATAATGACTGGGCCCCGCCGCGCTGCCAAATCCTTCTCTACCCCTGCACCAGCGCCTGGCAAGACAGCGAGTCTCATCGCCGATACGCGCAAGGCTACCTACTGGAAGCAGACACCCTGCAGTGGATGTTTGGCCACTATCTAAATAGCGATGAGGAACGCCACGACTGGCGTTTTGCGCCGTTGGAGGCTGCGGATCTCAAAAGCCTACCACCTGCATTTATCGCCCTGGCCGAACACGACCCCCTAGTCGACGAAGGCATCGCCTACGTGAATCGTTTACAGGAAGCGCACGTGGATACCCAACTGACTATATACCCCGGCATGGTGCACGACTTCGCACGCCTGGGCAGCATCACGCCCGATGCCACCGGTCAGGTACGCGCGGATATTGCTAAGGCGCTACAGCATCATCTTAGTAAGCACCCAAGCTCAGTTGATGTTTAATTGCCTCCCATGGGGCACAGCATGATTGGTACCTGTGGCGCCTCTTGCCCCAGGTACCATTTTGGGCAACAGAGTGTTGCAAGACCGTACAAATTCAGAACATAATACTAATAATAATAATTACCATTAACGCATAAATATCATTCAAGGGGATTACTATGCATCCATTTCGTACCGGCCTGCGCAGGAAACTGCTCTCCGTGGCCATTGCTAATGCCTGCGCTGCGACGCTATTCGTGGCACCAGCTGCTCTTGCCCAGGACGCTACAACACAGGCGGCGGAAAATGACAAAGCCATCAATACATTGCCCACCGTCCAGGTAACCGGTGAGTACCTGCGCGATGCCTCGACTGAAAATACCGGCTCCTATACTTCAAACCGAGTCACCATAGGTAAGCGGGAGCAATCACTTAGGGATATTCCTCAGTCTGTCAGCGTGATAACTCGTGAGCGCATGGATGATCAGGGTATGACCTCACTGATTGATGCCATGAAGCATACAACGGGGATACAAACGACCCATTTTGGTGGCGATACGGCAATTTTTAGTTCCAGAGGCTTCCAAATGGGAACCCTACTACTGGATGGCAGCCCAATTCGGGGAAATATTGGCTACACCGATACCAGTTCCTTTGACACAGCATTGTTTGATCGCATCGAAGTTCTGAGAGGACCAACGGGTATCCTGCAAGGAGCGGGTCAACCCAGCGGTACCATCAATATGGTTCGTAAGCGAGCGCAGCGGGAATTTGGACTCAATACCTCTCTTACAGCTGGGTCGTGGGATGCCTACCGCGGGGTCATCGATACCACGGGTGCCTTAAACAGCGATGGGAGTGTGCGGGGCCGATTCGTCGCTGTTTACGAGGATAAAGATTCATTTATCGATCATATAGAACGTCAGAAAACCATGGGATATGGCACAGTTGAAATAGATATGACCGATAGCACTACTGTCTCGCTCGGTGCCATATATCAGTCTGGTGAGGCAACCCCTTTTCTAGGATTGCCCACTTATGCAGATGGGAGTATGCCAGACCTCAACCGCTCTACCTTCTTGGGGTCGACCTGGGATGAAAGGAAAGAACGTATGGAGAGGTACTTTGTAGAGCTTGAGCACACCATGGACAATGGGGCTATTTTCAATTTAAATGCCAGTAGCCTATACCGGGATAGTAACAACTTGCAAAGTGGTGCAATAACGACTTTCATTGATCGCGACTCCGGTATGGTTGAAGTCTGGCCTTGGCGACATCGCACGACAATGAAGGATCGCTCTGTAGAAGCTACCCTCACGATGCCCTTTGAATTTTTTAGCAGATCCAGTAGTGCTACAGTTGGCGCCAGTTATCAGCGCGGAGAAAGCCAGAACCCTTGGGCTGGAGGCGAACGTAGGCCTCAGGATATCTTTAACCCAGATCATGACTCCGCTGAGGTAGAGCTCTTGCTGGCGGATCAAGAGCCCACTGTTGATAAGCAAACAGGGCTGTATGCGCAAACGAACCTAGAGGTGAGTGAGCGAACAACGCTGTTGCTGGGGGGGCGTTTCAGTTGGTGGAAGACTACCCCAGGAGGAAGCCCGGAAAATGAATTTAAAATAAATAATGAATTCACACCTTATGCCGGGGCCATCTATGACATTACTCCAGACATCTCGACATATGCCAGCTATACCAGCATTTTTCAGCCCCAAAGCAATATAGATGTCTCTGGTAATGTGCTGAAACCGCGCACAGGAAATCAGGTTGAGATCGGATTGAGGGGGGAGCACTTTAATGGAGATATTAACTGGCATACTGCCATTTTCCGTATCGACGATGAGAACCGCGCCATAAGCGATCCAGACATACCAGGTGCTTCGGTTGCAGCCGGCAAGGCCCGTAGTCAAGGTTTTGAAGCCGAAATCAGTGGTAATTTGCTACCTAGGTGGGATATTTCCGCAGGTTACGCTTTTACTGATACGGAATTTGTTCGTGATCCAACTAATGAAGGCTTGGCTTTATCCCCCGAAACCCCTGAACATAGTTTCAACCTCTGGTCTCGTTATCGCTTTTCCGACACGCTTAATCAAGGATGGCGCCTTGGTGCTGGCATAAATGCAGTAAGCGGTACTCACGCTAGGCGTGGTAATATTGTGTGGGAGCAAGGCGGATATACACTGCTTTCAGCACAAGTGGGATACCGGGTCAATGAAAACCTTGATTTTTCACTTAACGGTAACAACTTGACTGATAAAAAGTATTACTCACGTATTAGCGGCAATACTCGGAATAACTATTACGGTGATCCGCGTAACGTTATGATGACCATGCAATACAATTTCTAAAGGATAATTTTTTGCAAGAGGGCTTTCTTGCCCTCTTATTTTTTTATCCAAAGTGCCTTGACATGCAATGTGCAGAGTTGATTTTTATGATGAGCCATAAAGAATGATTTACTCTTATTCCCCATCAATTAATAAGTCAAAGATTTTATACGCTACTACCTTCTGTATCGCACTGTCTCTTCCTGCCGTTAGTTACGCATCAGAGTCTCCTTCATCTATAGCACTCAGTTGGACTATTGCCGAAACTTTGGTCGCTCTTGACGCTCCTCCCACAGGCATGTGGTCACCAAGTAAGTACGAAGAATGGGGCAGTATCAGATCACTTCCAGAAAGCATATTTGATATTGGGCCCTCCGCCCAACCAAACCTTGAGCTTATTACTCAGCTTGAGCCAGACATTATAATGTCAGAGAACTATCTCTCCACGATTGACGAGCGACTTTCAATAAATTATAAAACTCAATTATTTTCAACTTACGAGGGTGGCCTAGACATATGGAGTGAGTTAACAGAGTTTACTAGAAAAATAGCTCTCTCTATTGCGCAGCCAGAAGCTGGAGAAAATTACATCAGCACCATTGAAGCTGAAATAGAAAGTTTAAAAAACACCGCCCAAAATTGGAAAGAGCCACTACTAATCATTCGCGCTCTAGATAAAAATCATATCCGCGTTTACGGAGAGAACAGCTTACCTCAAGCCGTACTTGATCGTCTTGATCTCTCCAATGCCTGGGGCAAACCAACGACCAGATGGGGGTTTACAGTTATTGGCGTTGAAGAACTTATAGGCATTGATGCAAGGCTAGTTATTGTAGAAAGCGGTGGGCTTCATGATGACATAATGAATCAACTTTCAAATTATGGATTATGGCAGCATATCCCTAGCGTTAAGGAAGGCACTGTAATAACAGTCCCACCATTCTGGATCTTTGGTGCGCTGCCATCAGCATACCAATTTGCTAACAACTTGGTCGACGCCTTGGTACAAGAACAGCCAACCACTCAGCGCCCATAAGAGTCGGTCAGACAATGATCGAAGAGTTGGTACATCCATAAACGAAAGCACCACCCCAGCAGCCCTGACTCTTCTCAGCCATCGAAACCCAACAGCCGAGAAGAGTTTAAGCATACTTTTCAAAAACCGGCCCTTAGGCCGGTAAGTTCTCCTCTATACACTTCGATGGATAGGGTACCTCTTGCAGTTTTTCCACCACCTGTAACAACAGCAAATCACTGGAAACAATCGAGAAGTGATCCTCAGAAGTTTCAATAGCACGATGTGGCGCTTGCCCCACTTGATTCGTTAACGCTTGTCGCTCCTCGTGTGGACGCCCCTCAGACCACCAACAATCCGCTTCACAGCCCAACGCTGGCAAGGTATCGGTCTGCAGGGAGAGCCTTTTCAGATGCCGCGCTACACAGAAGATTCGAGCTAGTTCCTCACCGCCCAGAGCGGCATAACCTTTCCGTCCGTGTGCCTCATCCGACGCCAGTAGACTATCCAACCTGTCGGCTAGCTTAGTTTCGCTCGGCTCCTCATGGGGCGCGTCACTATTACTACTGGCTACTGCCTCAGCCGAGATGCCCGGTAAGATCACTGACACAAAAGCTGCGAAGTCCTGCCGCCAATCATCTTCGCGCCTCTGGTCGCTACCCGGGATATAGGGATCCACCAGCGCCAAAAGGCTCACCTCCTGGTCTTGCTTTTCAAGCCGTGCCGCAATCATCGCCCCCAAGGTGCCGCCTAATGACCACCCTAATAACCGATAGGGCCCGTGAGGCTGCAAGCGACGAACAATGGTTGCATATTCATCAGCCATTGCTTCCAGCGAAGTATCACAATGTTGCGGGTCGGTTAGCATCCGGCACGGCAATCCATATACCGTACATACTCCCTGTAGACTCCGTGCCAGCGGCTGGTAGTCGTAAAGGGTGCCCATACCAGCATGAACACAGAACAGCGGTGACTGCCCCTGACTCTCGCCATTGAGCATAACCACGCCATCCAGCAAAGCATCCGAAGATTCACCCAGCCCTAACAAACCGGCAATGGTGGGTTTCTGCATCAGATCACGCAGTTTAAAATCAAGCGTAGTCTCCTTTAGAGCGCGCACTCGGCTCAACACCTTCAGACTTAGTAGAGAGTCTCCACCCAACTCAAAGAAGTTGTCGGTTTCTCCGACCCGCTCGATACCCAATACTTCCTGCCATATCTCAGCTAGCTGGCGGGCTTCCGGTGTAGAAGGGGCCACGTGCTCCCGATTTTCATCCAGCCGTGGCTCGGGTAACGCCGACTGATCCAACTTACCATTGACCATACGTGGCAGGGCTGTCAGCACCATCATATGTGCTGGCACCATGTAGTCGGGCAGATGCGCTTCGAAGTGTCGGCGTGCAAGGCGCACTAATCGATCGTTATCCGCCTCCTCATCAGCTACCAAATAAGCAACCAATTGATGGCCATTCGAGGTTTCATGGGTAACGATGGCGACATCACTCACGCCAGGTATTTCACGGGCACGTGCCTCTATCTCACCCAGCTCAATACGGAAGCCACGTACCTTCACTTGGTGATCCGCCCGGCCCATATACTCCATATTGCCATCTTCTCTCCAGCGCACCAGATCCCCGGTGCGGTAGAGACGCCCCCCTAAAGTATCGAAGGGATCGGCCACAAAGCGCTCAGCGGTCAAGCCGGTACGCCCAAGATAGCCTCGCGCCAAACCATAGCCACCGATATACAACTCGCCCACAACGCCCTTGGGTACCGGCTGTAGGTTGTCGTCCAGCACGTAGAGCGACCGCTCGCCAACGGGGCGACCAATCGGTGCATAGGCACAGTCAAAGGTCTCTTCGGCGGGTGTCTTCCACAGCAGTGGTGTCACCACCGTTTCGGTGGGTCCATAACCATTGATGAACCAGCGCGGCCGCAGTGTGCGGCGCGCTTTGTCATAGGCTGCCTTGGGCATTGCCTCGCCACCGAAAACGTATAATTCCACCGGCGGCGTATCATTACGCCCTTCCGCCCAGTCAGCGACTTGATTCAAATAGGCTGGAGGGAAGGCCACGTTCGCTGCACGATAGTGTTGCAGGGCCGTATAGGCTTGTTCCGCTGTCCATAGCTCTTCTTCCCGAATCGCTAGACTCATCCCCGAGCACAGGGCTGTCAGCCAGCGCTCATGGGCACCATCGAAGGAGAATGACATGAAGTGTAACTCGCAGGAGTCTGGTTCCATATCATAGAGCTCGCTGATCGCCTGGCAATGCATTGCCAGCGGGCCATGAGCCACCGTAACGCCTTTAGGCGTACCGGTGGAGCCCGAGGTATAGATCACGTAAGCCAGTGATTCTTCGTGCACTACTAGGCCGGGGTCAGTGTCGTCATAACGGATTAGATCGAGCGCTTCGCAATCCACATAAGGTATACCGTCCACTTTTGCTAAACGCGGCAGTACATTACGCTGCGTTAGCAGCATGGTCATACCGCTATCTTTAATCATAAAACTCAAGCGCTCGGGTGGGTAGGCTGGGTCGAGAGGTACATAGGCACCGCCCGCCTTGAGCACTGCCAGCAAGGTCACAATGACCTGAGGCGAGCGTTCGAGCGCCACGCCAACCCGCACATCTGGCCCCACACCTTGCTCGCGCAGATAATGGGCAAGGCGATTAGCCTGAGCATTCAACTGCGCATGGCTTAAAGCTTGTTCACCCATTCGAAGCGCAATATTATCTGGCCGAGTAACAGCATGCGCGGCGATGCGGCGATGCACAGGCATGCGAGAGAACCCACTGCGGCCACTCTGGCCCAACTCACTCAGTGCATCCCATCGAGTCGATTCAATCCACTCCAACTCACCCACAGGCCGCTCAGGCGACTCCGCCATCTGACGAATAAGCAGCTCCATAGCGCATTTCAGTTCATCAATGAACGGCTCGGGGAAGTCCTTTCGGGTATAGCAATACTCGATTTCCAGCTCATCGTCGATCACCACCTGAAGATCCATCGCGTAGCCAGTTATGCCTTCCCCAGCAACCTCACCAAAGCGCAGACCATGCCGCTGCTGATCACGCATTGTTCTATCGACGGGGAAGTTCTCAAATACAATGATACTGTCGAACAAGGCGCGGCCCGATGACCCAGACCAGCGTTGGATATCTGCTAGCGCGGCATGCTCATACTCGCGAATGCCCAGATTGGTCGCCTGCACGCTCTGCAAGTAAACACACACACTCTGCTCAGGCTGTGCCTCCAACACCACGGGAATAGTGTTGATGAATAGGCCTACCATCTCCTCAGCGCCTTGCAGGCTCGGAGGGCGACCGGATACCGTCGCGCCAAACACCACCCGTTCCTGATGACAGTAACGCTGCAATAACACACCCCAGGCTGCCTGTATCAAAGTGTTTAAAGTCACGCGTTGCCGCTGGGCAGCAGCTTTCAGTAGCGCGGTATCTTGCCGTCCTAGACGGGTATAGCGTTTGGCGAAGCCCTGGGCCTCACTCTCCTGACGGGCCGACTCTGCCAACAGTGTCGGCCCTTCCAGCCCCTCCAGTTCCGATGTCCAGAAGGCTTGAGTCGAAACGGCATCCTGGCGCTGCAACCAGCGAATGTAGTCACCATAAGGCCTTCCAGGGGCCGCCAAGGGCTCTTCCGCGTAGCTGGCCAGCCACTCGTTAATTAGACGGGCTTCGGCCCACCCATCGGACAAGATATGGTGCCGAGTCCATATCAGTTGATAGCGGTCATCATCGAGTCGAATCAAATGCAACCAAGCTAAGGGTGGTGTCAACCAGTCAATTTGGCGCTTGAGCACTTGCTTAGCATAGGTAGCTAAGGATTCTTCGATATCACTTTTCCTATCGCGCCAATCCAACTGAACTATTTCTGGCTCCACTTGCGTAAAGACGAGTTGTAGTGGACGCGCCATACCCGCCTGCCATAAGAACCCCGTTCTTAGCGTGGCGTGGCGTTCGACCATAGCTTGCCAAGCCCTCACTAGCCTATCGGCATCCAGTCCACTGACGTCTACGTTCAATTGATTGACGTAGAGCCCCGGCTCTTCCGCTTCAAGAGAGTGGAAGAACATCCCCTCTTGCGTGGGCGACAGGGGGTAAACATCTTCGATATTGTCTTGGTCTAATCCTAGGGCTTCGATCTGCTCACTGCTCAGATAATCCGCCAATTCATTGAGCTCGACTTTACGTTTTTGCGCTTCCACCTGTGCACCGGTCGAGTTCAGCGCCAACTGGGCTATGCTCTGATGCTCAAAGACTTGCCGAGGAGTAACTGTCCAACCAGCCCGTTGCAACCGGGAGACGATCTGTAGACTGAGAATCGAATCCCCCCCCAGCTCAAAGAAGTTGTCGTGTCGGCCCACCTGCTCGACGCCAAGTATCTCTGACCAGATTTTTGCAAGCGCTTCTTCCACCTCGCCCTGAGGTGGCTCGTACTGCAAGCCACTGGCCAAATCCGGCTCGGGCAAGGCCTTGCGATCTACTTTGCCGTTGGCATTCAGCGGCAGTGCATCAAGAGTGACCACGACTCCTGGCACCATATAATCCGGTAGCTTTTGACCCAGCGCTTCACGTAGTGAGCTGGTGTCGAGTTCATTGTCAGCTTGGGGAACCACATAAGCGACTAACCTAGAACCACCGGGGCCTTCTTGAGCGACCACGACTGACTCGCGAACCTCCGGTTGAGCTAATAGCTCGGCCTCGATCTCGCCTAGTTCGATGCGCAGACCGCGTATTTTCACCTGATGATCAAGGCGGCCCAGGTACTCAAGCTGACCATCGACACGCCAGCGCACCAAGTCGCCGGTGCGGTAGAGGCGCTCGCCCTGCGCAAACGGATCGGCGACAAAACGTTCTGAGGTCAGGTCAGGGCGGTGCAGATAGCCCCGCGCCAAGCCCTCGCCACCAAGATAGAGTTCACCCGCAACCCCGGACGGCGCCAAGTTAAGATACCCATCCAGTACGTAAGTGCGGATACCGGTGATCGGTTGTCCGATAGCTACATGATTGAGCCCATCGTCTTGGCAAGTCCAGTGGGTAACGTCGATAGCTGCTTCGGTGGGGCCATAGAGATTGTAGAGCCCCGTGTGAGGCAACCGAGCAAATACTTGGTTCTGCAGTTCAGCCGGTAGGGCTTCGCCGCTGCATACTAGGCGCGTCAGGCTGGTACAGGTTTCTACCTCACCATGGGCCAGGAAGGCCTGAAGCATTGAAGGTACGAAATGTAGCGTGGTGATCCCATGGGTACGGATCAATTCGACCAGTTGGGCTGGCTCGCGGTGAGCGCCTGGTGGCGCCATTACCAGTCGAGCGCCCTGCATTAGCGGCCAGAAGAATTCCCATACAGAAACATCAAAGCTGAAGGGCGTTTTCTGTAGCACCGCATCGTCGAGAGTTAAGCCATAAGCATTCTGCATCCACTGTAGGCGATTGGTCAGTGCATGGTGACGGTTGGCCGCTCCTTTGGGTCGCCCGGTAGAACCCGAGGTGTAAATCACATAAGCGAGATGTTCACTGTGCAGTGCCACCTGCGGGTTGGTTGACGCATGATGCGTGACGTCCAACTGTTCCAGTTCGATAACACTTAAGCCATCGGCCAGGGGCAGAGCATCAACCAGATGTCGCTGAGTGAGTAACAGCTCAATGCTGCTGTCTTCGACCATATAGGCCAATCGATCACTCGGATAATCCGGATCCAACGGTACATAAGCCCCCCCTGCCTTGAGGATCCCCAGCAGCCCTACCACCATTTCTACTGAGCGCTCAACAGCGATACCCACTCGGGTTTCAGGACGCACTCCCATTCCGATCAGATAGTGAGCCAAGCGGTTGGCACGAGCGTTGAGCTCAGCGTAGCTAAGTAACTGATCTTTAAATACTAGCGCCGTAGATTTAGGAGTTTCCGCAGCTTGCTGTTCGATTAGATAATGGATTGGAGAAGTGTCGGAATACTGTTGCGTATTCTCCCCCCACCCACTCAACAACTGCTGTTCGTCTGCTCTAAGCAGGCTGATCTCACTTAGTGGTTGTTGAGGCGACGCTTGCAGATTTTCTACGATGCCTGAAATAGCTGTGCTCAGGTAGTCACACAACCGCTGAGCACCAATTACACGGCTCACCTGCCCTACCAGTTGAAAGCCGCTCCCCAGATCGTCCACCGACATCGTGATCGGGTAGTTGGTACGCTCCTGACTACCCAGTACTTCCATGCCTTCCCAGGTATGAACGGAACTTCCCTCTTGTTGAGGTGCGCTGTAACGATAGTTCAGCAAACTGGTAAACAGCGGTGCCCCTCCAGGCAACCCACTGCAGCGCTGTGCCAGACTGAGGCTGGCATGCTCGTGGTGCATTAGCTCAGATAAGACATCGTGAGTGTGACGCAAGCACTTATCAATACCTTGAGAGCCCGTTTTGATTCGCACCGGTAGCGTATTAATAAACATCCCCAACGCTCGCTCAGCACCTTCGATGCCCTGCATACGCCCGAACAGCACGGTACCAAACACCACATCGTTATGCCCGGTGGTTTTACTCAGCACCAAGGCCCAGGCTAAGTGAAACAGGCTAGCCGTGCTGACACCATGGCGTTGGGCCTTCTGGCGCACCTGGTGGGCTAACTCATCCTTTAGCGGCAACCGTACTTCCTCGATATCACTGCCATCGCCGCGCACCTCCAACAGCCCGAAGGGCGCCGTGGGTTCCTCTATATCGCCCAGCCAGTCGCGGAAAAAGGCTTCGTGCTCAGTTGGGACTACCCCCAACCGGGCCTGCGCGACGAAGTCACGGAATGGAGCTGGGGTGGGTAACGTATCCTCACGACCTTGCTGGATCAGAGCGATCTCCTCCACCAGCAGTTCAAGGGTGGTGTGATCCATGACTAGGTGGTGACTAGGTAACTGTAGCAACCATCGCCCTTGCTCAGTATCGTATGCAGCCACTGCTCGTAGCATGGGTGCTCGGCGCACATCGATACGATGATGCTCAGGATCCACCTCGGCATTCAGCCGTTCGGAGACGCAGCGAGAACCATCACCATCTCCACCCAGCCATTCGAGGGCTAATGCGGCATGTCGGTACACTACCTGTACCGGCTGGCGTAGCTCTTCCCAAAGCACTGCGGTACGTAGAATGTCATGACGGGTAATCAGTTTATTGAAACAGGCAATGAATGCTTCCAGCCGCTCTCGGCTATCAAAACCAAGTAAGTGCTGAGTTATATAGGCATCGCCTTCCTGCTGTAGCCGATGATGGAAAAGAATACCCTCCTGCAGTGGTGCCAACGGATAGATATCCTGGATATTGCTAGCGCCACCGGGTACTGCCTCTTCGATCGTGTGGATCTCTTCGGCATTAAGCTCGATTAGCGTCAGCATATCAGGCTGAAGAGCTTGGCAATCGAGAGGGACTTGATTTGGCGGGATGACGATTTCATCCCGCAATGGCTTCTGGGCTATAGCCTGAGCAAAGGCTGTCAGTTCCGGGTGTTGGAACAGAGTACGCACCTGCGCCGTCAGACCACGATTCCGCATTTTCTCCAGCACCTTCAGAGCCAGCAGCGAATGCCCACCCAACTCAAAGAAATTATCGTGACGCCCTACCTGCCCCACCCCCAACACCTCGCTCCAGACCTTCGCCAAGGCTGCTTCCACCTCTCCTTGCGGTGGATCATACTGCGAGCTACTGGCTAAATCCGGTGCGGGCAGTGCCTTGCGGTCTATCTTTCCATTGGCATTCAACGGCAGGGCATCGAGGGTGACCACAGCCCCCGGCACCATATAATCCGGTAGTCTTTGACCCAGCGCTTCTCGTAGTAAGCTGGTGTCGAGTTCAATATTGGCTTGGGGTACCACGTAGGCTACTAACCTAGAGCCTCCGAGGCCGTCTTGTGCAACCACCACCGCCTCGCGTACCTCCGGCTGAGATAGCAGTTGGGCTTCAATCTCTCCCAGCTCGATACGGAAGCCGCGTACTTTCACCTGGTGGTCAATACGCCCCAAGTACTCGAGTTGGCCGTCTTTATGCCAGCGCACTAGGTCACCAGTGCGATAGAGCCGCTCCCCCGAGCCGAATGGGTCAGCCACAAAGCGCATTGCTGTCAGACTACAGCGGTTCAAATAGCCGCGTGCCAAGCCTGCTCCTGATACGTAAAGCTCCCCAGGAATCCCTATGGGGGTACAATTAAGATGACTATCCAACACATATGCGCCGAGATCCGGGAGGGTAATCCCTATAGGACTACGCTGACCTGTCAGATCATCAGCTGTCACACGCCGATAAGTGACATGCACCGTGGTCTCAGTGATGCCATACATGTTGATCAGATGGGGATGATCATCACCGAAATGCTCAATCCAAGGACGCAGGCTTTCCGGTTCTAATGCTTCACCACCGAAGATCACCACACGCAAAGCTAAGTCTTCTGTGTTATAGAGATCGGGGGTAGCCATCAACTGCCGAAAGGCAGATGGTGTCTGGTTTAGTACTGTCACTTGTTCCCGGCATAGCAGCTCGAGGAAGTCCTCTGGTGAACGGCTCACCCAGTAGGGCACCACGACGAGTTTTCCGCCCGTGCACAGTGCCCCAAACACCTCCCACACTGAGAAATCGAAGGCGTAGGAGTGGAACATTGTCCAGGCATCCTGCTCGTCGAAATTGAACCATGGTGCCGTGGCATCAAGCAGTCGCGTCACATTGGCGTGACATAGCTGCGCCCCTTTAGGTTGCCCTGTGGAGCCCGAGGTGTAGATCACGTAAGCAAGATTTTCGCCGTGCAGCGCCACGTTTGGATTGGTCGACGCATGATGCGTCACATCCAACTGATCCAGTTCGATGACATTCAGGCTTTCAGCTACTGGTAACGACTCGCGAAGATGTTGCTGGGTAAGCAGCAGTTCGATGCCACTGTCCTCGACCATATAGGCCAACCGATCGCTCGGATAATCGGGATCTAGTGGCACATAAGCACCACCCGCTTTGAGGATACCCAGCAGTCCCACCACCATTTCAAGGGAACGCTCAACAGCGATACCCACTCGAGTTTCGGGTTCCACGCCTAGGCCAATTAGGTAGTGAGCCAAGCGATTGGCACGAGCGTTGAGTTCGGCGTAGCTGAATGACTGATCCTCAAATACTAGCGCCGTGGCCTCTGGGGCTGCCGCAGCTCGGCGTTCGATCAAGTGGTGGATGGGTGGTGCATCGGGGTGGTGAAGACTCTCTCCCCACTCACTCAGCAATTGCCGCTCGTTTTTTCCTAACAGGCTGACAGTGCATATCGCTTGCTGCGGTGTATGCCGTAGGCTTGCTACTATGCCAACTATAGCGGCTCTCATGTAATCGCAGAGCCGCTGCGCACCAATCGTGCGGCTAATCTGAACTACCAGTTGGAATCCCTGCCCTAAGTCATTCACCGACATACCCACTGGGTAGTTGGTGCGCTCCTGCCCACCTAGCGTCTCCATCCCCTCCCAAGTAGGTGCGGCATTCTCTCCCCTTTGAGGCGCAGCCTGGCGGTAGTTCAGCAGACTCGAAAATAACGGGGCGCCGCCAGGTAAGCCACTGCAACGCTGCGCTAGACCAAGACTGGCATGTTCATGGTGCAGTAGCTCAGAGAGTGCATCATGAGTTTGCCGTAAGCATTCATCGACACCTTGGGAGCCCAGTGTAATGCGCAACGGCAGTGTATTAATGAATACCCCTAGCGCTCGTTCAGCGCCTTCAATACCGTGCATACGTCCGGAAAGCACCGTGCCGAACACCACATCTTCCTTGCCGGTAGCTTTGGCAATTACCAGCGACCAAGCGAGATGGAAGAAGGCCGCCGCGCTGACGCCGTGGCGCCGAGCCTGATCGCGAATCGCCGCCGCTAGCTCGCCGTCCACCACCAGGCGCTGCTCGTCAATGTCATCACCGTTACCCATAACGTCGTTGAGACCGAAGGGCAGCGTACCCTCGTCAAGATCGCCAAGGCGCTGGTGGAAGTAGGCTTGGTGCTCGCTATCGGACACACCCAAGCGAGCCTGAGCGATGAAATTGCGAAACGGCACGGGCTCGGGCAACTCCGCAAAACGCCCCTGTTCAATCAGAGCGATCTCTTTGACGGCCTGCTTGACCGTCATATTGTCATCGATTAGATGATGGATGAGTAACTGCAGTAAGCAACTATCATTGGTCGTGTCCTCGATAGCCACGGCTCTCATCAAGGGTGCCTGGCGCGCATCAATCCGGCAGCGACCGGGGTCGGCGGCATGACGCAGCCGCTCCAGCGGAGACAGCTTCGAGCCTTCAATGCCGTCGTCGGATGCCTTCTCGATCCACTCCACCAGCAGCGGTGCTTGGCGGAGAACAACCTGTACCGGTTCGTCAAGTCCTTCCCAGAAAAAAGCAGTGCGCAGGATGTCGTGACGCGCCATTACTTGGTTAAAACCATCGATGAAGCTCGCCATGCGGGCTCGATCGCCGAAACGCATGGTGTAGGAAGTGATGTAAGCATCACGCTCGACGTTCAGTCGGTGATGGAAGAGAATGCCCTCCTGTAGCGGCGCCACAGGATAAATGTCCTGGATGTTGGCGCCACCACCCGGCACCGTCGACTCAATGCGCGCAATCGCTTCCCGGTCAAGCGATACCAGGGGGAGCATCCAGGGCTCGAGAGTATCGCAGTGCTCAGGAATGAGATTGGGTGGAACCTCTACTTTAAGCAGGTTGTTTGCCGCTTCTAGCACCTGCGCGAAATCGCTTAGACGCGGATGCTCAAACAACTCACGGATGGCGATGTCCCGGCCACGTTCACGCAAACGCGCAATCAGCCGCAGCGCGAGCAGCGAATGCCCGCCTAACTCGAAGAAATTATCGTGGCGGCCGACACGCTCGATTTCCAGCACTTCACACCAGAGCGCTGCCAGGCTGACTTCCCACTCGCCGCATGGTGCCTCGAATTCGCCATCCCCGACGCCAATATCAGGATCGGGCAATGCGGCACGATCAAGCTTACCATTGGCGGTTAACGGCAGAGCGTCCAGGGCGACCAACGCGCTGGGTATCATATGGTCGGGGAGATGGTGACTCAGCCGTTTGCGCAGTACCTGAGGGTCGACTTCAGCCACGGCCGCAACCATATACCCCACCAGCCGGTCGCCTCCCGGCCCTGAACACGTCACGACCACAGCATCACGAATTTCCGGCTGAGCCAACAGGCAGGCCTCGATTTCGCCGAGTTCGATACGGAAGCCGCGGATCTTGACCTGCTGGTCACCACGCCCCAGATACTCGAGTTGACCATCATCACGCCAGCGCCCCAGGTCGCCGGTGCGATATAACCGCTCACCTTCTCTATCGAAAGGGTTGGCAACAAAGCGTTTGGCACTCAACCCGGCGCGCTTGAGATAGCCACGGGCAAGTCCTGCACCCGATACGTAGAGCTCGCCGGCAACGCCAATAGGCACGCGATTAAGGTCGTGATCCAGCACTTCGATACCAAGGTCGGGGATGGCGACTCCCACCGGGCTGCGCTGCCCTTGCAGATCCGCTGCTGTGATCGGGCGATAGGTTACGTGAACCGTCGTTTCGGTGATGCCATACATATTGATAAGGCGCGGATGCTTATCGCCGAAGCACTCGATCCATGGCCGCAACATTGCTGGCTCCAGGGCTTCGCCGCCGAAGATGACAAACCTCAGAGCGAGATCCTTGCGTGTTTGGATGCCAGGTACGTTGATCAATTGACGGAAGGCTGATGGCGTCTGGTTCAGTACTGTCACTTGTTCCCGGCATAGCAGCTCGAGGAATTCATCGGGGGAGCGGCTGACCCAGAACGGCACCACGACCAACTTGCCGCCCGTACAAAGGGCACCAAATATCTCCCATACTGAGAAGTCGAAGGCGTAGGAGTGAAACAGTGTCCAGGTGTCTTGCCCGGAAAAATCGAACCAACTCGACGTAGCATCAAGCAATCGCGTCACATTGGTGTGACACAGCTGCACACCCTTAGGCTGGCCGGTAGAGCCCGAGGTATAAATGACATAGGCGAGGTTGTCACCACTCAGTATTAACTCAGGGTTGTGCGCTGGTCGCTCTGTAACGTCCAGGCTATCTAATGCGATAGCAGTTAACTCTTCGCGCTGTGGGAGCTTCGTCGTTAGTCCCGATTGGGTCAGCAGCAGCTCAATGCCGCTGTCTTCGATCATATAAGCGAGCCGCTCGGTGGGGTAATCCGGATCCAGCGGCACATAGGCCCCACCCGCTTTGAGGATACCCAGTAGCCCCACCACCATCTCGATGGAACGCTCCATGGCGATGCCCACCCGGGTCTCGGGTTTTACGCCCAAACCAATCAGATAGTGGGCCAAACGATTGGCTCGGGTATTGAGTTCGGCGTAGCTAAGTGACTGATCTTCGAATACTAACGCGGTCTTCTCAGGGGCCGCCGCAGCTTGGCGCTCAATCAAATGGTGGATAGGCGAAGCATTGGGATACTGTTGAGAGCTTTCCCCCCATTTCTGCAATTGAAGGTGCTCGTCTTTATCAAGCAGCTCAATATCGCTCAGTGCACTCTCTGGCATCTCAGCCAATGCCTTTAGGATGGCGGCATAGTGCTGTGCCAAACGCTCTATAGTGGCTGGTTCGAACAGTTCCTCAGCGTAAACAAAGCTTGCCTCCAGGCAACCATTCTTGCGCTCTACCACATCAAGTGTCAGCTCAAACTGCGCCTCCTTCTTCTCTAGTGTCCAAGCGTTAAGCTCCAGTCCCGGTAGCGTCTGCAACGCGCCATGATCCTGCCGCTGATGGTTGAACATCACCTGGAACAGCGGCGTATGGCTCAGACTGCGCTCCGGCTGCAGCGCTTCAACTAACTGTTCAAAAGGGAGATCCTGATATTCTTGAGCGCCCAGCGCCACACGCTTCCCCTGCTCCAACGCCTCGGCTAGGCTTAAGCGGCCATTCAACTGGTTGCGCAGCACCTGAGTATTTACGAAGAAGCCAACCACTCTCTGTGTCTCCGTGCGATGACGGTTGGCGATCGGTACCCCGACCCGAATATCTTCCTGCCCGGTATAGCGATACAGCAACGCCTGGAAGCCTGTTAGTAGCGACATAAACAGGGTGGCCCCTTGCGCCTGGGCATGTTGACGCAATCCGCTCACTAGCGATTGCGGGAGAATCATTTGGTGGCGCGCAGCGTGATAATGTCCATCGTTGCGACGCGGTCGATCGGTTGGCAGTTGCAGTACCGGATGTTCGTCACCCAGTTCCGCCTGCCAGTAGACGAGTTGGCGCTCCTTCTCGCCTGCCTCCATCCATTGGCGCTGCCATAGCGCATAATCAGCGTACTGAATCGGCAAGGCTAGTGGCTGCCAGACCTCTCCTGTCACTCTAGAAGCGTAATCTGCGGAAAATTCATTGATGATCAACTGCATCGACCAGCCATCGGAGACGATGTGGTGCATTACCACCACCAATAGATGCTCCTCTTCAGCTAATCGCAATAGCCCCACCCGCAACAGCGGCCCCTGCTCTAAATCAAAGGGAACATCGCAGAGCTGTGTAACTTGATTCTCTTTTGCCGCTTCTCGTTCATCCTTCGGCATATGAACTAGATCAACTTCGTGCAATACGAAGTTGATCTCGGCCTGCAGCACTTGCATTGCACCACCCTCGCCATCGTCACGGAACACCGTGCGCAATGCTTCATGACGAGCTATCAAGGTGGCGAAGCTACCCCGCAGTGCTTCAGTATCCAGCGAGCCCTTAAGGGTCAGAGCACCAGTAATATGGTAAGCGTTGCTTCGTGGATCCAAGCGCCACAGGAACCACTGGCGAAGTTGGGCATAGGAGGGTGAACACGTCTTCTGTTGCAATGCCGGACGAGAAAGAATTGGGAACTGGCCAATGCCTAAACCCTGAGTACGAATCTTGTCGTAAACCACACGGCGTTGCTCTGTAGACAATCCGGCAAAGCGTTCCGCAATACGGCGGGTATCAATGTTACTCATTGAACGGTATCCATGCTGTCGATGAAGGAATCAATGTCTGAGAGCGATTGCTCAAAGGAGTGCCCACTGTTTAGCGTGGTAATGCATTCTGCTAAGTCACAAAGTAGTGGTTTTTTAAATATCTCGGATATTTTGAGCTCAACTTGCATATCAGCTTGAACGCGAGCCACCATTTGCACAGCAAGTAATGAATGCCCGCCACGCTCAAAGAAGTTGTCACGACGCCCCACTTGATCCACGCCCAACACATCCATCCAGATCACCGCCAGTTCCTCTTCCACCTCGCCTTGAGGCGGCTCGTACTGCGAGCCACTGGCCAAATCCGGCTCTGGCAGGGCCTTGCGATCCACCTTGCCGTTGGGGTTCAGTGGTAACGTATCGAGCGTGACCACGACTCCCGGCACCATATAGTCCGGCAGTCGCTGCCCCAGCGCTTCACGCAGTGAACTGGTGTCGAGTTCACTGTCGGCCTGGGGCACCACATAGGCCACCAGCCTCGAACCACTGGAACCTTCTTGGGCGACCACCACCGCTTCACGAACCGCCGGCTGAGAGAGTAGTTCAGCTTCGATCTCGCCAAGCTCAATACGCAGGCCGCGGATCTTCACCTGGTGATCAAGGCGGCCCAGGTACTCGAGCTGACCATCTTCCCGCCAGCGCACTAGGTCGCCGGTGCGGTAGAGGCGTTCACCCTGCGCAAATGGGTTAGCGATAAAACGTTCTGCAGTCAGGTCGGCACGATTCAAGTACCCCCTCGCTAGACCAGCACCGCCCAAATACAGCTCACCCGCTATACCAACCGGCGAGAGATTCAGGTCGGCATCCAACACCAGTGCCTTACGTGCCCCAATTGGCTGGCCGATCGGCACTTGGGACGATTGCCCAAGTCCAGCATCATCCGACCATAACGTCGGAGAGATAACGGTTTCGGCCGGACCATAGGCATTAAAAAGGCGTTCTGGCTGGCAAGCTCGACGAATCCCCTCGAAGTCTTCACGAGACCAGGCTTCGCCACCGGCAATGCAGAGGCGCACCGACAAGGAACCTGCAGGCAAGCTTTGATAGAGATGGCGTAAATAAGCCGGCGGCAGATACAGCACGCTAACGACATGCTGCCGCACCAGAGTGGCTAGCATCTCGGCCTCTAGATGTCGTCCCTGTGGTAGCACAAGGGCTGCTCCTGCTAGCAGTGGAAGCAACCACTGCTCCCCTGCCGCATCAAAACTGATAGAAGCGAACTGAAGTAGCCGATCTTCGGGCGTCAGGCCATAGCGCGCCCCAATCGCCTGAAGATGCATCGACAGAGGATCATGACTCACTTCGACTCCCTTTGGACGCCCGGTGGAACCCGAGGTGTAAATCACATAGGCAAGGTGCTCGCCATGCAACACCACTTCGGGATTACTCGAGTCATGGTGCGCTATTTCCAGACGATCCAGCTCGATTACGTTCAAGCTCTCAGCCACCGGCAACGTATCGCGAAGATGCTGCTGGGTAAGCAGCAGTTCGATGCTGCTGTCCTCGACCATATAGGCCAGCCGCTCGGCGGGGTAATCCGGATCCAACGGCACATAAGCGCCGCCCGCTTTGAGAATCGCCAGCAGTCCTACCACCATTTCGGTGGAGCGCTCCATGGCGATGCCCAACCGAGTCTCAGGTTTTACACCTAGTCCAATCAGATAGTGGGCCAGGCGATTGGCCCTAGTGTTAAGCTCGGCGTAGCTGAGATGCTTATCATCGAAAATGAGGGCTGTAGCTCCAGGCGTCATATCGGCACGGCGCTCAATCAAACGATGGATCGGGCCCTCCCAGTTATAATGCTCATCATTAACGCTCCACGCCTCAAGCTGTTGCTGCTCACCGTCACTTAACCAGTCGATTTCACCGACTCGTCGAGTAGCCGACTCACTCAACTGTTTAAGCGCTCCTACCAGATGCTGGATCAACATCTCGGCAGCGGCATCATCTAACTGTGATCGTGAATAGCCACAGCAAAGCTCCAACGTTTCCTTCTGGAAGACGACCAGCGTTACGGGGTAATTGGTTTGCTCGCGGTTATCCACTTCGCCGAACGCCAGCCCGCCTAGCTGATTCTGGTGCAACGCGGCATCAACGGGATAGTTCTCGAACACCATCAAACTATCGAACAGTGCCTGGCCACCCTGCCCCGCCCAGCGTTGGATTTCGTAGAGCGGCGTATGCTCATGCTCGCGACTCGCCAAGTTTTGTGCCTGTAACTGGCGCAACCACTCGTTGACGCGAAGTGAGGGTTCCAGTGAAACAATGACTGGCAAGGTATTAATAAAGGGGCCGATCAAGTTTTCTGCTGCCGGTAGCTCAGCGGGTCGTCCGGCTACGGTGGCGCCAAAACAGATGCTATCTTGCCCCGTATAACGTGCCAGCAGCAGCGCCCAGGCACCTTGCATTAAAGTATTGAGCGTTATGCGAGTCGCTTTGGCGAAACCCTCCAATTGCTGAGTGGTCGTGCTATCCAGTGACAAGGTTATCTCTTGATGCCCAGCTTGCGCTTCATGAGGTCTAGGCATGGCATTGACTAGATGCGTAGGCGCATCGAGATGCTGTAATTGGTCACGCCAGTAGGCTTCACTGGCTTTAGCGTCACGGCGCTGTAGCCAAGCGATGTAATCGCGATAGCGCCCCTCTGTAGGTGGCAGCACCGCCCCGGCGTAACAGCGCAACACCTCGCCCATCAGTTGCGAAGTACTCCAGCCATCCAGCAGCAGATGGTGGCGTGTCCAGATAAAACAGTGCCGGGCATCTGCGATTTTCACCAACGCCAAGCGCATCAGCGGTGGCGCCGTCAGATCGAATGGTGCCCGTTGCTCCTCGGCCAGCCTCTCAAGCGCATCTGACAGATCCACGCGTTCACGCCAATCCGCTTCAAACCACGGCAGATCAACGTTGCGCGCCACCCACTGCAACGGCATTCCAGCACTCTCCAGGAAGCCACTGCGCAGAACCTCATGGCGCGCTAGTACTGCTTGCCAAGCGAGCTGGAAGCGTTCTACATCCAGGTCGTCAATTTCTACCTGCAACTGGTTCAGATAGGCTGAATCTTGGTCATCATAGAGGCTGTGGAACAGCATGCCCTGCTGCAACGGAGATAGTGGGTAGAGATCCGCCAGTTGATCGGTGGCAACAGGCAAGCCGTCCAACTGCTCTTGACTCAGGCCCGCCAGCGGGAAGTCCGAAGGTGTTGCGCCACGAACGCCACTAGCACAGTGCTCAATCAATGCCTCTAGTTGCGCTTGGAAGCATACTTGCAAGGCATGTATCGCTGCCTCGCTGTGAATCTCACGACTGTAATTCCAGTCAAAGCGCAGTTGGCCATCTTGAACCCAGGCCACCACCTCAATCCAGGTACGGCGCTTGCTTTGCGGTGCGCGAGTCTGTCCTGCATTCTCTTTGGCGAGCCGCCAGGCCCCATCACCCTGTAGGAAGCGATCCAACTGGCCTAGATAATTGAAGGTAACCTGGGGGTAGGCACCACCTACAAGCACGGGCTCTTCTTTCAAATAACGCAGTACGCCATAGCCGAGCCCTTTATCGGGCACTTGGCGAAGCTGCTCCTTGATCGCTTTTAGGCTTGTACCGGGCTCCGCATTACCTGGGGTCAGGCGAACTGGGTAGAGCGAGGTGAACCAACCTACGCTGCGACTTAGATCGATACCGTCGAACAGGTCTTCGCGGCCATGGCCTTCCAGTTCGATTAGTACACTGTCTCGCTCCGCCCATTGGCACAGGGCGCTCGATAGTGCATTGAGGAGCAGGTCATCTACCTGGGTACGATAGGCTTTATGCACCGGCCCCAGCAGTTGCGTGGTGGCCTCGGTAGGCAAGCTGCCAACGAGCGATGCGGTATCGGCGACGGTGTTGCTGCCATGGGGATTCCGTGCCGGTAGGCTGGGCTCTGGCGCTGTGACGAGACTTTCCCAATAGGAGCATTGCTCAGCCAAAGCCTCCGATTTGGCATAGTCGGCCAGGGCACGCGCCCACTCATCTAGCGAGGTGGTTGCCGGTGGTAGGTCGACTGTCTTTCCTGCACTTAACTGCGCGTAGGCCGCTTGCAGGTCGTCGAGGATCACGCGCCACGAGATGCCGTCTATCACCAGGTGGTGAGCCACTAGCAGCAATCGCCCTCCGCGCTCGCCTCCCAGTGCCATCCAGATAGCACGGAACGGCCGCGCCAAACTCAGACTGCGTTGCGCAGCAACGGCAGCCTGGGTGATGGCCTGCGCCGGATCCGCATGATCGCTTACGTCCACGTGCTCGAAGAGATCGTCGGCTAGCTTGCCATAGGCTTGTTGCCAGCTATC